>ENA-ORCN01000016-ORCN01000016.1-human-gut-metagenome-genome-assembly--contig:-NODE-16-length-134400-cov-19.270534_pt1 | contig 134400 bp, 120 predicted proteins | sample MGYA00242984_ERZ507984 | MGnify/ENA primary metagenome ERZ507984 (study PRJEB26167, sample SAMN06115395) | human gut metagenome | host: Homo sapiens | place: China:Hubei | collected 2016-05-19... | reverse complement strand
GGGCGGGTGGGAGCCCCATCCTCGCCAAAAAAGAAGCCCGCCGAAAACGGCGGGCGGGATATAAGCGAATATTACTCGGCGAACATGAGGCTGGAAAGGTAGCGGTCACCGGTATCCGGGAGAAGGACAACAATGGTCTTCCCCGCGTATTCCGGGCGCTGGGCCAGCTGGATAGCGGCCCATACGGCAGCGCCGGAGGAGATACCCACCAGCACGCCCTCGCTTTGGCCGATCTCCCGGCCAGTGGCAAAGGCATCCTCATCGGCGACAGGGATAACCTCGTCATAGATCTTGGTATCCAGGACGGCGGGGACAAACCCAGCGCCGATACCCTGGATGCCATGCTTACCGGGGACGCCGGTGGAAAGGACGGCGGAGGTCTTAGGCTCGACGGCGACGATGCGGACGGCAGGATTTTTCTCCCGGAGGTAGCGGCCCACACCGGTGATGGTACCGCCGGTGCCGACCCCTGCCACAAAGGCATCCACCTGCCCATCGGTATCCTGCCAGATCTCCGGGGCGGTGGTGGCGTAGTGGGCCTGGGGGTTGGCCTGATTGACAAACTGGCCGGGGATGAAGCTGTGGGGGATCTGCGCGGCAAGCTCATCCGCTTTGGCGATGGCGCCCTTCATGCCCTGGGCACCGGGGGTAAGCACCAGTTCGGCGCCATAGGCTTTCATAAGCTGGCGGCGCTCCACGCTCATGCTATCCGGCATGACAATGATGATACGATAGCCCCGGGCGGCGGCCACAGAGGCCAGGCCGATGCCGGTATTGCCGGAGGTGGGCTCGATGAGGACGGACTGGGGGGTAAGGAGGCCCTTCTGCTCGGCATCCTCTATCATGGCGAGGGCAACGCGGTCCTTGACGGAACCGGCGGGATTGAAGTATTCCAGCTTGGCCAAAAGGCGGGCCTTGAGGTCATACTTTTTTTCAAGATGGGTGAGCTCCAGCAGGGGGGTGTGGCCGATGAGCTGGGCGGCGGAAGTGTAGATATTTGCCATAGGAATGCCTCCTAACATGAAATAGACTAAAGCGGTAGATTTACTATGGGAATGTTATACACCCTGGGCGGGGATTTGTCAAGAGAAAAGCTCCCCGGGAGGGGAGCTTTTTGGTGGGGCAATTAATCATGCTTGCGCAGGAGGGCGGCGGAGCCGAGGGCTGCGGCGACGGCAGCGGCGACGGCCAGGCCGACCAGGTCATTGGCGCCGGTGGAGGGATTGGGCTGCTGGGCCGGTTTCTCCTCTTCGGCGGGGCGGATGATGACGATGGTGCCGGGGTTATCGGGGGTGGGAGGTTCGATCTCGCCGGTACCAGAATAAGCCGGGACAGTAACCTCTACCGCTTCGCCTGCGGGAGTGTTATCTGTCTTCTTCATCCGAACATAATACTTACCGGCAGGAACATCTGTGCTGTCATTGGCACAGGCAGTCCAATCTCCCTCAAGACTGGTAGCGTACTCCATTTGGGCAGTGGTACCGGTGATTTTGCCATTTCCATTCTCGGAAGTGGGGGCTACCCCAACCAAACCGGTAGGAGCAGCGGGGACATCCGGAGTGGGATCGCCACCAGACTGGGTAACACCGCAAACACAAACACCATTTACAAAGACATGATCTCTTAATGTGGTTTCTTCCGCACCACATATACATTTTCCATGGTGCTGAGTGCCATCCACAGTTGGAACATAAGAATCAGTATAACTATGAGCTCTTACAAAGTTCACACCACATACACCACAATTTACTTTATGAGTCGTTGGAGATTCATAAGCGTAACGATATATGTGCTCTTCAGAAATCATTACCTCGCCACACTCGGTGCACTTTTTAATATGGTGTCCTCCTTGAGTATCTGCCTCCCAAGGGCCTTCAACATGCTGGTGGGTAGAGCCGCCGCCGGTATGGAAGGTGACCTCAACTTGACTCTCGCTTTTATTCAATCTTACTGTATCTGCCGCGGAAATATCCTGACACTGTGCATCTGTAGCAAGCATATAGCCAGCATCAACAGTATATTTGATGTGCGCGGTGTAGGACTCGTCAGCCTTAAACTCACCATCGCTGGTGAAAGTCCCCCCCCAAGTGACTTCAGTAACGGTTAGGCCCGTGCCGAGGGAAACGCCTGTGGTAACAGGAGTTTCACCCTTGACGGGAGGGGTGAGACCGGTGATGATGATTCTAGAGATGGTGGTGGGGGCGGAATACGCATCGCCGCGGGTGATGGTGACCTTATAGCCGCCGGTGCTGGTGCAGTGACCCGGGATAACATTTACTTTTCCACCCGATTGTACCCCTTCGCTTACCACATTAATGTAGTAGGGGTTACTATCTCCAGTGCTATAGTGATTATAAATGAATGCTTTGATTGCTCTATGTGCTAAGCTACTGCTGCTATGCAGCATATTCTCGGCAACTATATTAACCTGTCCCTTGGCGTAAATATTACCCATATCACTTCCATCACCGAAAGAAATGGTAGAGAAATTGTGAGAACTATTTTGAGCAATAAGGGACGCATCTACAACGCTGATAACCTTCTCCTTAGGCATCCAAACCGCAGCGCCATCACTATCGGTCTGTGCCATTACTTGTGCGCTGCCACTAATACTAAGGTTTCCGCTTATTTCAAAGGCCGACGGCATTTGACTGGGGCGAAGTTTGTCATCTCTATCTCTTGGGGTGTCATATTTATTATAGGCCTTTACGGTGTACGCATTGGTACCGGGGTTACCGGAAATGGTAACATTGCCGCCGACCTCGATGGCAGGATTGGTAGCAGCGGTGCATTCCGCACTAAGCTGCGTTCCCTCACCAGTCACAGTGAGGTTACCACTGACCTCAACAGCGGGTTTATCCTCGCTGGGTCTATTGACGGTAACATGAGCGCCGCCGGTGATGGTGAGGTCTGCGGATATATTATCGTTATTAGTTACCCGGATGGAACCGACGGTAAGGGAGCCGGAGCCGGAGATGGTGAGGCCCATTTGCGTGGTTACGATGGAGGAAAGGGTGTTGGTGCCCTCGAGAACCAGGGTGCTGTCGGCCAGGGTGGCATCGAACGAGAGGGCCGTGCCATTGAAGTTATTCAAGGTGATGGTATTGTTTTCACTGTCTACGGTAGCGGTGCCGCCGTTTCCATCAGTAATAGTTTCGCCCTGCTTTAGAGTTTTTCCGTTGTAGCTGATGGTGGAAGGCTTGGCGGCGGCAGGGGTGATGGTGATAGACTTGAAATAGAGGTCTTTATCAGTGCTAGTGCCCTTGAGGATGGTGTCAAGATTCGGGTTGTCACTAATGTCCTCGCGTGTTCCATCCTTATCTTGTTTTACACCTACTATGTCGTACTTGGTATTATCGATGATAATGCTGCCAGATTTAACACGGAGAGCGTTAAGCGGAAGAGTAAATACATAACCGGTCGTTAGCTTTATCTCGCCAGTATTTTCAAATTTGAGATTGCCCACCTGCATATCGATGGCATATTGATTAGCGGTAATATCAAGGCTGCCGGAGCCGGAGAGGACAACCGTGACATCATTAACGCCAGGATCTTCAGGAGCAACAATGCCGCTGCTGAAACCGCTTATTTTGTTTTCGCCTTCCAACTGAATGGTGTAGTAACCGCCGTTTTTGCCGAACTGAATGAATCTGGCAGGGCCATCTTTAGTACCAGTGATGTCAACGCCTTTGAGGGTGAGGAAACTGCCATCATGTGGTGTCTTTTTGTAGAGGTAGGTACCAGTGCCACCGGGGATGGGCGTTTCCTGGCCGATGATTGCATATTGGCCATTGATGAGGACATAAGGGTCGGTGGGGGCTTGGGTGATTTCTACATACGCATATCCGAGAGCTTCGTCCATTGGTCTTTGGAGAAAGATCTGACTACCTTTAGAATTTGCGGCCTTGAAGGTAAGTTTATCGCCATTGTTTACAGTACCGCTGATAGCTTTTTTGCCATTGCTGGTGTCAGCGGTGACTTGTGTTTTATCGCCAGAGATGGAGAACTGGCCACCACACTCAATGGCATAGGCCTTCTTACTGGTATTGCCCGTAACTTTACCACTTTTGTTTTCAGCTTTGAGTTGTGCACCATCGGAAACGGTGATGTTGCCATCTACTTTAACTGTTGAATCATAAGTCTTATTTGCTACATTTACCTTAGTATTAGCACCGGAAATGGTGAGATTGTGTCCACCCTTATATACTTGGATGCCATATACAGATACATAGTTGTTATTATTGCTGCATTGAGATGTAGCGTTTACGGTAACACCGCCATTAATCGTGATAGAGCCTTCATAGGAATAGAGAGGGTGACTATTATTCTTACAGGTAAGATTAAGTGTGCTACCCTTTGCAGCACCGGTGATGATAAGATTGCGTTCGTTCACGCCATTTGAATTAACACTAATACAACTATTTGTGCTGCTTTCATTTTCGGTAAGATTCACAGTGCCATAGACTGTGATAGTGATTTCCTTTTCACCGGTTTTTTTAATTTCGAGATAGTTACTTCCAGTTGGTTTGCTTTCTTCGAAAGCAGTGCCATTACTCCGGAAATAAACAGGAGCATATTCTCCTGATGTACCTTTCTTACCAAAGTTCCAATATTTCCCTGAAATTGTTATTTCGCTGTCTGAATAAGTTGTCTCCCCCGCCAGGGCGGTGGTGGGGAGTAGGACAAAGACTAAAGCCAGCGCGAGCAGGGCGCTGAGCAGGCGTTTTTTCATAGGGGTGGGCCTCCTTTTCATTTTTCTTAAAATTGTGGTTTTACTGGGCACAGAGGCCCTACTTTCGACCCCCATAATACCCCCTAAAAGGGGGTATTTTTCGCCCAGGGGGCGAAATGCGGGCAAAGCGGTGTGAATTGCAGAAACGCCCTAAAAAGTGCACAAAAAGCCCCCGCGATGGAAGGCTTTTTGCTAAGAATGGGAATGTATGGCATCCCCAAATATTATTAACCGTTACATAATGCCGCCGGCGGTGGAGGTATAGACGCCCAAGATGAAGGCCACAATGCACAGCACGGCGCAGACGAGGGTATCGGTTTTCTTTTGGCGGGCCATCAGCTTGGCCAGCAGGGCATCGTAGTTTTCGCGGTTTTGGTCGTAATCCGGCTGGGCGGCCAGGGTCTCTTCCATCTTTTTGCCGTACAGGCGGTAATCCGCATAGGTAAGGGCGGGCATAAGCACGATGAAAAGCAGGAAAAACAGCATGGCTGGTGCCTCCGTTCTATTGGGATAAGATGCAGGGAAGCTCCGGCCGGAAAACCGACCGGAGTATGGCCCGTGCTAAATTCCGGAATCAGTGTAGCAGTGCATTGGGCAGCACGGTGACGATGCCGGGGATGTAGGTGAAGAGGAACAGATCGACGATGAGAACCGCCAGGAAGGGCAGTACCTGCCGGATGACCTTCTCCAGGCGAACTTCGCAGATGCTGGAGGAGACGAAGAGGTTCATGCCGATGGGCGGGGTGATCTGGCCGATGGAAAGGTTGATGATCATGATAATACCGAAGAAGGTCTTATCGATGCCATAGGCGCTGATCAGCGGGACCAAAACGGGGGTGAGCAGGGTGATGGCGGCGACATTATCCAGCAGGGCGCCGGCCACAAACAGGGCCAGATTGACGAGCAGCAGAACGACAGCGGGGCTATCGGTGATGCCGCTGATGGCAGCAACGATCTGATTGGGGATCTGCTGCATGGTGAGCATCCAGCCGAACACGGCAGCCGCACCGATGAGGAAAAGGATCATAGAGGTGCTGACGCCGGTCTTGACGCAGGCCTCATAGGCTTTCTTGATATTGAGTTGCTTAAACACAAAGTAGCCAATGATGAAACCGTACAGAACGGATACGCCGGCGGCTTCGGTAGCGGTGAACTTGCCGCTGTAAATGCCGCCCAGGATGATGACCGGGGACAGCAGCGCCAGGAAGCTCTGAATAACGATCTTGGCCTTGCTCTGGGTATGGAACTCAGCAATATCCAGCTCGGAGGTGCCGTAGCCGTTTCTCTTGGCGCGGAAGTACTCGACGACCATAAGGCTGAGGCCCATGATGATGCCGGGGATGATACCGCCGGTGAACATCTCCAGGACGGAGACATCGGCGACGATGGCATACATGAGCATGGTGCCGCTGGGAGGAATAATGAGGCCCAGCAGACCGGAGGAAGCGATAACAGCTGCGGTGTATTCTTTCTTATAACCGGCTTTTTCCATGGGCTCTACCATGATGCCGCCGATGGCAGCGGCCGTAGCGGTAGCGGAACCGGAGATAGCGCCGAAGAACATGCAAGCCAAAGTGGTGACCATGGAAAGGCCGCCTTTGAACCGGCCTACCACACGGTTGGCCAGGTAGATGAGCTTATCGGAAACACCGCCCAGGGTCATGACTTCACCGGCCAGGGTGAACATGGGAATAGCCAACAGAGAGAACTTGCTGACGCCGCTGAGAAGCTTCTGGGTGATGATAAGCGCATTGAGAGTGCCGCCCTGCAGAATGGTGAGCAGAGAGGCGGTGCCCATCGCCATGCCGATAGGAACAGCGATAAGGAGCAGAATGCCGGTGGAAATCAACAGGAATGCAGTCATGCGGTGACTTCCTCCTTTCCTTTTTTGGCAAAGAGATCAGCGAAGCGGTCTACAATGAGGACGATGAAGTTAAGGATCATGCCAACGGCACCAACGCCTACCACAAAGTAGTACCAGCCATAAGTGATGGGAGAAGAGCCAACAATAACATGCATATTCTCGCCTGTCATCTGGAAGGCCTGGGAGGTAACGACCACCAGGAACGCAATGCTGATGAGATCAGCAATGATGAGGATGACTTTGGTGAGCTTTTTGGGCAACAGATCCACGAAGAATTCCAAGCGGATCTGTTTATTATTGGCCGTAGCAGTGCAGGCCCCCAGGAACACACTGCAGATTAGCAGGAATACGATGAGATCCTGCGACCAAGGCAGTGGAACGAACGCGATAAAGCGGGAAATGATCTGCAGCAGCAGAACCAGGAACATGGCGACCATGACAATGCCCAAAAGGAGATTGCAGACCTTGTTGAAGGCTCCGACCGCAGTTTTCAGCGTTTTACGGAACATAGAATTACTCCTTTACTGATAAGAGAACTTGAGGAGGGGCAGAGTCGGGCGGGTGTGCCCGGCTCTGCCGTGGAGATGACTCAATCAGTTAGCCTTTCAGCTGGTTGTACAGGGCGGTGAACTCCTCGCCGTACTGCTTGCAGTAGGACTCGGTTACAGGAGCCAGAGCCTCTTCGAAAGCGGTCAGATCGGGATAGGTGATGGTAACGCCCTGCTCCTCGATGAACTTGAGGTCGGAAGCTTCGGACTCGGAAACGGTCTTAACATCAGCAGCGCAAACTTCCTTGGCAGCATCCAGCAGGATCTGCTGCAGCTCGGGAGACAGGCTATCGAACTTGGCCTTGTTCATGATGAGGGGCTCGGAAACATACTGATGATGGGTGACAGCTAGATACTTCTGAACCTCATAGAACTTACTGCCGATGATATTGGAGGTGGGGTTTTCCTGAGCGGAAACGATGCCAGTCTGCAGACCGCTGTAAGTATCACTCATGGAAAGGGTGGTGGGGTTGGCGTTCAGGGCGGTCAGCATATCAGCGATGAGCTTAGCGGAGCCGACGCGAACCTTCAAGCCGGAGAAATCGGCGGGGCTGTTGATCTCGTTATTGGAGGTAACAACACGGAAGCCATTGGCAGCCCAGCCCAGGATGGTCATGCCCTGCTTTTCGATAGCGGTATTGAGGGTGGCAGCTACATCGCTATCAGCGAAGGTGAGAACATGATCCCAGGAAGTGAACGCATAGGGCATAGCGATAACATTGAACAGCGGATCATAGTTGGCGAGGTAAGCATCGGGATCCAGAACCATATCCTGGGTACCGGACTTAACGGACTCCAGCATCTCGGAGCCGGAACCGAGCTGCTCGGCGGGGAAGATATTGATGATGAGCTGTCCATTGGACTTCTCTTCAACGATCTTCTTGAAGGATTCAGCGAGGACCTGATAATGGTGATCGGTGTTGTTGGTGTGGCCCAGGCTCAGCTGAATGGCCTTAACATCGTTGCCACCATTGTTGTTGTCGCCGTTGCTATTGCCGCAGGCAACCAGGGTCAGGATCATAGCCAGTGCCATAATCAGTGCGATGATACTTCTTTTCATGATTTTCTTCCTTTCTTTTTTGTCCGAATTTTTATCTCATGTGATCTCTCACATATGACCTAATTGTACCGCAACCGTGCGGGAAGGAAAGCCGGGAATTAACGGCATCTTAGCCGTGGCAGGCCAGCGCCATACTGCCGCCCAGATGGGCGTGGATCTCCTCGCACATATCGCGGGCGGTCTGGGTGAGCATTTCCAGATTATAACCGGTGTGAATGCCCATCTTCTCGCACATATTTACGAGGTCTTCGGTGGCGATATTGCCCTTGGCGCCAGGGGCGAAGGGGCAGCCACCCATGGCCGCCAGGGAGGCATCAAAGTGGGTGACGCCTTCTTCCAAGGCTACAAAGGCATTGGCAATGCCCATACCGTGGGTATCGTGCAGGTGAGCACAGATGTGATCCGCGCCGACCAGGCCAATCATGTGGCGGAGGACTTCCCGGGTGTGGGTGGGGGCGGAGATACCGGAGGTATCGGCCAGGCCAAAGTACTCCACACCGACGCTGTGGGCCTCTTCCACGATCCAATCCAGGCGCTCCAGCGGGATCTCATCACCGAAGGGAGAACCGAACACACAGGGCAGGGCCAGCTGGATGCGAACATCGCCGGTCTGCTGGGAGGCCAGCTCCTTGAACTGAGCCATGCTCTCCTGAATGGTGCGGCGGGAATTGCGGAGGTTGTGCTCTTCGCTGGCGCTGACCACGAAAGACAGCATATGGGAGCCGGCCGCGACGGCGTCATCGGCGCCGCGCTTATTGAGGGCCAGGGTACTGAGGGTGCAGCCTTTTTCGGCAGCGTAGGGCTTGATCGCCTCGAACACGGCGGCCGCATCGGCCATCTGGGGCATGACCTTGGGATTGACGAAGCTGGTGACTTCCAGCTCTTTGGCGCCGCAATCGATCATACGGCGGATGTACTTGATTTTAACTTCGGTGGGAATGAACTCCGCATGATTCTGCCAACCATCACGGGGGCAGCATTCCTGGATATGGACCTCTTTAGGAAGTGGCATGAACTTGTACCCTCCTTGTCAGTTATCAGTTGATGACGCCTTCGGCACGGAACGCTTCGAGCTGTTCCTTGGTGAAGCCGAGGGACTCAAAGATCTCTTCGTTGTTTTCGCCCAGATCCGGAGCGGCCTTGTAATAGACGCAGGGGGCTTCCTCCATCTTGAGGGGGTTACCAATGACGGTCAGCTCCTTGGGAGCATCAGGATGCTTAACAGGCGCGGGAATCTTGACGAGCATCTCACGCACTTCCACGATGTTCTTATCGTTGGCGGCCTGCTCGCAGTTATAAATGGGCGCTACAGGGATACCTGCCTCATCGATAATCTTGCAGACCTCGGAAACGGTTTTATCGGCAGTCCACTTTTCGATGATCTCCTTGAGGGAATCCGCGTTCTTCTTGCGGGACTCGGTATCGCAGTACAGGGGATCCTGAGCCAGTTCCGGCATACCCATGGCAGCGGAAAGCTTTTCAAAGTGCTTATCGGTGCCGGAAGCAATAACAAAATAATCATCCTTGGCCTTGAAGGAATCATAGGGGGCGGAGGTGATGTACTTATTGCCGGTCTTGACGGGGCTGACACCGGTGTAAACATACTGCATCATCTTGGCTTCCATGCCGGAGAAGATGGAATCGACGAGGGCGACATCGATGTGGTTGCCTACGCCGGTTTTTTCACGGTTATACAGAGAAGCGCAGATGGCGAAGCCGGCATTCAGACCGCCGAACAGGTCACCAATGGCCATACCGGCACGGGTGGGCTCGCTGCCCGGCCAGCCGGTGATGCTCATGCTACCGCCCATAGCCTGGCCGATGAGGTCGTAGCCGGGACGATTGGCATTGGGGCCATACTGGCCAAAGCCGGAGATAGAAGCATAAACCAGGCGCGGATTCAGCTTTTTGCACTCTTCATAGCTGAAGCCCAAACGGCCCATAACACCGGGACGGTTGTTTTCCAGCAGTACATCAGCGCTCTTTACCAATTCGCTGAACAGTTTTTTTCCGTCCTCTGTTTTGAGGTTGATGGCAACACCGCGCTTATTGCGGTTCAGATTCTGGAAATACATGCTCAGTCCACTATTTTTTTCCAAAGGGCGCGCGTTGCGGACGAAGTTGCCGCCGGTGGTCAGGTTTTCCACCTTGATAACATCGGCGCCCATATCGGCCAGATACATACCACAGTAGGGACCTGCCAGGAAGTCGGTGAAATCAAGCACACGGATGCCCTTGAGAAGCTGTCTAGTCATGATAAATCCTCCTGCGGCGCGATACTTTCGCGCCAGAATCATTTTTCGCGCTCCGGGGGCGGCCGACCCCCAAAAACACACAAGATTCGCTTCCGGAAGCTTAATCTACGCTTCCATGATAACCAAGTATGACGAAATTGTGAAATGCCAAGAAACGACCTTGATTGATGCTGTTTTTGCATAACAGTCAAAGTGCTGTGATATTGTTCGTTATATTTGTGCAAAAAGCACATGATTCCAGCGATTTGACGGATTTTTGTATATTGTATTTGGTTGCTTTCCTCTTACTCGCATGATAAAATATTAGGGAAGGCAAAGAGAATACTGTGGCCCAAACGAATGGAGGACACGCAAAACCATGACGATCTTTCAATTGGAATGTTACTACGCGTTAGCTCAGTCGCTTAATTTTACCCAGACGGCCAGCCAGCAGTATATCACCCAGCCAGCCCTAAGCCGAAGCATCTCCTCGCTGGAAAAGGAGCTAGGGATCAAGCTGGTGAACCGCACCACCCACACCGTTTCTCTGACCCCGGCGGGGCGGGTATTTGCCGAAGAGTGCCGCAAAATCATAAGCACCTACCAGGATGGCGTACAGAATGCCTTGACCGCCTCCCAAAGCATTGTAGGACGGGTACGGCTGGGAGTCCCGATCGATTCCTTTGAGCCATTGGCGGTAAAGCTGGTGCGTGCCATCACTGAAAAGCACTCCGGTATTCATATTGAGCTGAAATTTAATACCCCGACCCGGCTGCTGCGGGCGCTGGATGACGACCTGGTGGATGTAATCATTGCCAGCGGCCGCCCCAGAAGCGCCGAAAGCAAGTATCTGCTGGTGGACCGCCGGATGGACTATGTAGTGATATCCTCCGTTCATCCTCTGGCGGACCGGGAGGAAGTCTCCTTTAGCGAGCTGCGGTATGAAAACTTTATCGCTATCTCCCGTTCCTCCTCCATTGCCGGGTATCAGTCCATTATTGACCACGCCTCAGCCGGCGGGTTTTCTCCCAATATCGTGGGAGAAGCGGAGACGGTTTCCTCCCTGCTGATGATGGTGGCCTGCGGTGTAGGCATCACCGTGCTGTACAAGGAACACCAGCCCATTTCCGCCACCGACGCGGTGCGGTTTATCCCACTGAAGGGCGAAAAATACTTTAACCGATATCTCATTTGGAACCGGCTAGATAATTCCTGTCTGGATTCGGTACTGGAGGTCGCGAAAGGGCTTTTTACCCCCGAAGCAGAAGATGAATAAATAAAAAGCCCCCTGCGGGAGCGTAATATGCAAAAAAAGAACCCCCCAAGGGGTTCTTTTTTATTTGATTAGAAATTTTGAGATGGCACAAATGGACCCATCTACTAGTTTACTTTTCTCGTTAGAATAGCCGCCAAAAATCCTGGCTTTTCCGCCATGCGTGAATGGCAATGGAATATGGACTAAACCTCAACAATAAGGACTCCTTCATTTCCTGCCGGTAATTCCTCTTTTATGAGGCTCTTATCAAACAAAGCAGCACCGCCTTTGGCAATTTCGCGATTATCGGGTTTATCCATGCATACCGAATTGACATAAAAAACGGGGGCATTTATTTTGCCGGCCTGTTTGGCATATTCAAACTTTACTGTATTGTTCCATTCTAAATAGTTATAATCTGTATAGACAGGCCACCAAACGATATCCGGTTCCAACTCGTTCAGACGAGTGATATTTTCTTCATACCAAAGGTCTCCGCATAACCCAATGGCAACCTCCCTACCGAGAAGGTGAAATGTGTGAAACCCATCACCCTCACAGTATTCTTTTCCCGCAAAGGATTCTTTCCAGCCCGGAGATACTCGACGATATAAGTCTATGATCTGGCCATTTTTATCTATTGTCATCTGTGAACTGAAAAACACATCACCATCTTTCTCAATGAATCCAAAGGATACTGCAATGGTGTACTCTTTGGCCATACTGCATATTTCGCGAATAATCATATCATCACGAGAAATAGATACTGTTGTATCATGTTTTGCTATAAAATTTATGCCATAAAAGCCCTGAAGAAATGCTTCTCCGAAGATAACAACATCCGCCCTTCCCGCACATTTTCTAAGTGTATCAGCGAGAACTGCTTTGTTATACTCGATATCTTCATTGATAAATCCAACGGCTGCAAGCGCACATTTCATTCTTATCACCTCCATAAACCCTGACTTTATCAAACTCAATATAACATATCAATATAAAAAGTCCGCCGTAATTCTATCAAAATTACGGTGGACTTTTGGTGGAGGCGAGGAGAGTCGAACTCCTGTCCGAAAACCAGTCCGCACGGCTTTCTACGAGTGTAGCTGCTCTTTTAACATTCCCTCCGCCTCCCGCCGGACAGCAGGCTGAAGGCTTTAGTAGCTCCTGATACAATCACAGTCCCAGAGCCCTTCCCGTGATCGTTCACCACTCATCGACGCCCTCCTGCGGCCGTGGTCCTCCGCAGTCGGACGGCTGCTTAATTAAGCAGCGTACGCGTAATCAGTGTTAGCGTTTATATTTAAGTTACCCGTTTTATAGAGGTCGAGCGCCTCTACTCGCTTACCCTGTTTCTCAGTCCCCGTCGAAACCGGTACGCCCCCGTATTCACTTTTGGGTTTAGCCGCGGCCGCGCATGGCGCGTTCGATATCCCGCTGGGCATCACGCTTGGCGGCATCGGCACGCTTATCATACAGCTTTTTGCCGCGGCACACACCCAGTTCTATTTTGACCCGGCTGCCCTTAAAATACGCCTGCAGCGGGATAAGGGTAAGCCCCTGCTGCTGTTTTACCAAACCATACAAACGGTTCAGCTCCTTGCGATGCAGCAGCAGCTTTTTGGGCCGCAGCGGATCACGGTTAAAGATATTGCCCTTCTCATAGGGGCTGATGTGCATCTGACGCACAAAGAGCTCCCCTTTTTCGAAGCTGCACCAGCTGTCCTTGAGATTCAAGCCGCCGTTCCGCAGGCTTTTTACCTCGGTACCGAACAGCTCAATACCGGCTTCCATGGATTCTTCCACAAAGTATTCGTGTCGCGCCTGGCGGTTGGCGGCGATCTGCTTGATTCCCTGCTTTTCTGCCATGCGCAGTCACTCCTTTCCTTCGGTGGAATCACATCATATCACAAAATTTCGATTTGTCAAGGGGAAGATCAAAGCTCGCTGCGGCCCTCCATGGCACGCCATAGGGTCACCTCATCGGCGTATTCCAGGTTGCCGCCCACGGGAATGCCATAGGCTAACCGACTGACTTTGACGCCAAGGGGCTTGAGCAGCTTGGCAATATACATTGCGGTCGCTTCCCCCTCCACGGTGGGGTTGGTAGCCATAATGACCTCGCTGACATCGCCCTTTGCTATACGGGCCAGCAGTTCCTTAATGGTGAGCTGATCCGGACCGATGCCATCCATGGGGGAAATGAGCCCATGCAGCACATGATAGACTCCATTGTATTCCCGGGTGCGCTCAAAGGCCAGTACATCGCGGGGGTCTTCCACCACACAGATGAGGGAGGCATCACGCCCTTTAGCCGAGCAGATGGGGCAAAGCTCGCCTTCGGTAAAATTTCCGCAGACAGAGCACTTTTTGATCTTGCTTTTGGCCTCCAGAATGGCGGAGGAAAATTCCTTGGCCTTGTCCTCCGGCAGATCCAGCACATAAAAGGCGAACCGTTGGGCCATCTTGCGGCCGACACCCGGCAGGCGGGCAAACTGCTCGATAAGTTTTTGCAGCGGCGCTGCGGTGGAATCCATGCGATCCCCTCCCCCTCTTACGGAAAAATAAGATTACAGGCCGAGATCCAGGCCGCCGGTAATGGCGCCAATGGTCTGTTCGGCATCCGCATTGCAGGCACGGATGGCCTCATTGACACCTTCCCTGATAAGATCCTGCAAAAATTCGATATCATCAGGATCAACTACTTCCGGCTTAAGGGTAACAGATGTCACTTCCTTTTTGCCATTGATTTCAACTTCAATATTGCCGCCGCCAGCAGAAACATGGTAGACCTTTTCTTCCAGTTCCGCCTGGGCACGGGTCATTTCCTCCTGCATCTTCTGCATCCGCTGCATCATCTGGTTCATATTACCGGCGCCGCCGGCGCCCTGGGGGATTCTTGCTTTCATATTGGTTCTCCTTTTTGGTTATTATTCTCTGGTAACCGGGATGCCCATTCCCTCTGCCTGCTTGATGAGCTCCTCCAACGGAGAGCTCTGCGGGGTGGTTGCCTTGGGCGCAGCGGTGTAAGGCCCCACACCGTATTTTACACCGGTCACTTCGACGATAGCTCGCTTTAGGCTCTGACGAGTGAAGTCATTGCTGCGCATCATCTCCAGGAAGACAGGCTTATCGCACTCGATGAGGACAGTCTGCCCGCGGAAATGGGCATGGCTGCCTTGCAGGGCACCTGCCAACATCTTATTAATGACACCAAGGCGGTCCAACACCTGCAGCCACTGATCCTCCGGCATTGGCTCCACCGGGGTAGCGGCAGGCTTTGCAGCCGGTGGGGCTGCTTCCTCCTGCTGCGGGGGCGGCTCCATGCCTGGCAGCGCTACCTGCTCCGGTTCGGCTGATCCCTCTTGTTGTGGCTGGAACATTCCTCCGACAGCCGTCTGCTGCGCCGGGGCCGGAGCGGGGCGGATCCCCTCCGCCAGCAGCCGGTTGAGCTTGGCTTCCAGCTCCTCGATGCGGGCGACCAGCGCTTCCCGGCTAGGACTTACTCTCCGGTCGCTGAGCTTTAAGAGGGCCAATTCCATCTCGGCACGGCGGCTGGTACTGCGGGCCATAGCGGCCTGGGTATCCTGCAGCGTTCTGATGGCATCCATCAGCGCGGCCGGGGTAAAGGAGGCCGCCTGCTTTTTATACTGTTCCAGCGTCTGCGGCAGGCAGACAATAAGTTGTTCGGGATCGCGAGCGGTAGCTGCCACCAACAGGTTGCGGTAATGGCTGATCAATTGACTGCACAGGCGGTCATATTCCACAGCCTGTCCGGCCAGGCGCTCCATGGCATCCATCGCGCCGGTAAAATCCCCTGTCGCGGCGGCATCGGCGATCTCAAAAAGATAATCCTGCCCCACAAGCCCGGCCGCTTCGCTGACGGCCTCCACGGTGATATCATGGGCGTGTGCCCAGCAAAGATCAAGGAGAGAAAGGGCATCACGCATACCGCCATCGGCAATACGGGCAATGAGAGCCGCGGCTTCTTCCGTCAAGGTCATGTCCTCCTGCCCGGCAATGAAAAGCAGCCTATCCCGGATGACCTCCGGCGCAATACGCTTAAAATCAAATCGCTGGCAGCGGGACTGAATGGTGGCTGGGATTTTGTGCACCTCGGTGGTGGCCAAAATGAAAATCACATGCTCCGGCGGCTCTTCCATGATCTTGAGCAGGGCATTGACCGCCCCGACGGAAAGCATATGCGCCTCATCGATAATATAAACGCGGTATTTGGCGATATTGGGCAGAAAAACGGCTTCCTCCCGCAGGTCACGGATATTATCCACGCCGTTATTGCTGGCGGCATCAATCTCCACTACATCCACCAGGCTGCCGTTATCCACACCGCGGCAACAGTCACATTGGCCGCAGGGGCTGCCATCCACCGGGTTGCGGCAGTTCACCGCCTTGGCGATGAGCTTGGCGCAGGTGGTTTTGCCGGTGCCACGGCTGCCCATCAGCAGATACGCATGGGCAGGCTTTCCCTGGATCATCTCGTTCTTCAGCGTGGTGGTGATATGCTCCTGCCCCACCACTTCCTCAAAGGTGCGGGGACGCCACTTTCGGTACAGTGCCTGGTACATTCCGTTTTCTCCCCTTTCCCGCAAAATGAAAAGGCAGCCTTTATCACACGGAAACCCGGTTGGCTGCGGCACCCGCAAATACTGCTTAATGCTGCTCGGTTCCCCGCCTGACATGGTTCACAGCACTGCGTCGCACAGGACCAGATTTCCGCATGACAAAGGCTGCCTTTGCACGACCTGTCATGGCCTACTAAGATATTATACACGAATTTAAGTTCGTGTGCAACAATTTTTTCTTGCTATTTCCCTCCGATAAAATAATCCATAATCTCCTGCTGCACAGTATCCATATCATCGGCGGTGACGATGACCAAAAGAGCATAATCCCCTGCTGTAATGACCCGCCCGGCCTGCGCCGAAGGATACCCGGGAAATTCCCGCTGTACTGTCTCCAGACGCTTTTGCAGGGTGGCAGTCACCTTTTCCGTTTTGCCCGGGGCCGCCTGCGCCAATAGTATTTGCTGTGGGTTGTCCTCCGGGGCTGCAATACGCCCACAACCCAACAGCAGGTACTTTTCCTTTATTTGCAGCAGTGCTGCCAGGTCCGCGGCAGATTCCAGCAGCATACTTTCCGGCAAATCATACCGCTGGGAAAGCTCTTCTATCATCTGCTCCGGGGTGGTATCTTCCCTCAGTGCAATGGATCCTAACAGTTCCTTTTTTCCACAGGCGGTGCACAGCAGCAGGCACCCCAGCAGCAGGGTCATCCATCTTTTCATGCAAACTCCCCCTCCTGCTCTTTTGTATGGCAGTAGAGAGAAAAACATTCCCGCGGTCAAGCTCAAGAATTGGCGGCCGCTTCACGAATCTGCCGCACCTGATAGACCCGCAGGCCCAGCTGCAGCAGCAGACGCTCTTCGGAATCTTTGAGATCCCTCCCCAGAATAGATTTGATCTTATCAATGCGGTAAATGAGGGTGTTGCGATGGATGAAGAGGGCTTTGGCTGTTTCGCTAACATTACAGTTGCAGGCAAAGTAACAGTCCAGCGTTTCCACCATGTTGGTCGCGTTCTGTTTATCATACTCTACCAGACTGCGGATAGACAGCGTATAAAGCTCAGCGGATTTTTCATTTTCCACTCCGCTGCTAAGCAGCTGATAGATGATGAGGTCCTCGTAAAAATGCACCCCTGCCACGCTGCGCAAATTGCCGGAGACCCGGATAGCCTCCTGCGCCTGGGTAAAGCTGCGGCGCACATTGATAAGACGGGCGGTCGGCTCCCCCACACCGATATTGAGGACATACTGCTGTGTGATGGCATGCAGACGGTGGTAAAGCCGCTGGATAAACCGCCGATTTTCCTCACTAATGCGCTGGTCCGGTTCGGTATGGGCAATGCGCAGAAAGGTGATAATAAGGCTGCCACGATGAATAGAGATGCAGCTGCGGCCCTCTTCGCGGGAAAGTTCCCCGATCTGGGCGATCATACGGTCCTTGATGCGCAGGAAGGCATCCTGCATTTCCACATAGTTTTCGGTCCCGCGGGCGGCGCTGTCCAGCTTAGTGACCATGCAGAGATAGGTCCCCTCGGCGTCCATATTGTGCATCCCGGCAATGCTGCCCACCTCCTCGACAGAATGGAGCTTGCCGCTGAGCAAATCGTCAAAGAAGTCCTGCCGGATATGCATCCGGATCTCCTCGATCTGGCGGGTGCGGAAGCGCTCCAGCGCCAAGGAAGAGGCCGCGATCTCCAAGGCCAGATATTCCACCGATTGCATTTTGCGGCCGGTCTCCCACACCACCAAGTAACCAAACAGGGCATTGCCGCCGGAAACCGGCAGTATGCGGCAGACCGCACGCTCCTGCCCAGCGGAAAAGACCCGTTTGATGGCCTTGGCATATTTGGAAAAATCCGAAGGCATATTGCCGGTAATGCTCTCTGGGAAAATAACCTCCCCCTTTTGCAGTGGGAGATACCGCGAAAGCGGCATTGGGTTTCCAGCATTTTCGGCATAGGCCATCAGCTCCCACTTGGCCCCCAGCAGCAGCACCGCATTACCGATAAAGTCGCTAAGGACGCCCAGCATCCGGAAAACGCCATCTGCCTCCAGCATGCTCTCGGTGATGGAATGATAAAGCGAAACAAAGCGGTCGGCCTTTTCCACCCCGCCGCCGGAAAGCCGGCCAAACACCACCTTGCAGATCTTGCTGAGAGGATACTGGACCGGGATATTGATGAGCGGGAAGCCCAGCCGGTTCGCTTCCTCCAGCATCGCCTCCGGAATCACATCCAAATAGCGGCGGGTTTTAATGGCCAGCCCCACACAACCCAGTTCCGAAAGCTCCCGTACAAGCTGCCGCTGCATAGCCTCATCATCCCGAAGAAAATAGCCGGTGGTCAGCAAAAAATCCCCGGAGGAAAGCCAATCGTAGGAATCGGGATTATCGATAATATTGATATTGGTGATTTCCGCCTGCAGATCGGCGGTATCCGTCATAAGCTTTAAGCCGGTCAGCTCCTCTTCCCGCAGGAATGAACCGATGGTATACATGATATCCCCCTCCTATAAAAAGACCGTGGACATGATATAAGTTAAGTATATCATACCCACAGTCTTTTTTGTATACCAATATTTTTTTAGCCCAGTATCAGTCCGCTAAGCAATACTACCGCGCCGGAGGTGAGCGAAAACAGCAGTGCCACCGGCAGCAGCTTTCTGATGATAGCACCAACCATTTCCGGATGGCCGGCTGTTGTAGCTCCTAGAACGATTTTGCTGGGGCTGATGAGGCTGCCGGCGCTGCCGCCCACGGTCTGTGCCGCCAGAATAGGGGCAGGCTGCAAGCCCACCAGTTCTGCCGTCGTCATCTGGAAGCTGCCAAACAGGATATTGCTGGACATATTGGAGCCGGTGATAAAGGAGCCGAGCATTCCCACCAGCGCTGCCAGCGCCGCATAGTATGGCCCAAATACCGCAGAAAATCCACCCGCCAAGGCAGCGGTTTGGCCGGTGCCGCTCATAATATTGGCAAGCACCAGAAACACCATAACCGAAACAGAGGAGGGCCATGCTTTTTTCAGGCTGTCCCGCAGGATCTGCTGCCCGCTGCCCGCTGTAAGCCAGCCCCGACGCCGAAAATAGAAGAACCCGAAGCCTGCCGCCAAAAACAGGAACACACCCGCGTTGGTGAGGCTGAGCGGAGAAAAGCCGCTGACCTCCTCGGTAATGGCTGTACCGCCGCTGACAACGGCAGGAATATGGAGCGAAACGGAAACACCCGCCAACGCCCGCTTGACCGAAGGAATGAGCAGGCAGACCAGTGAAAAGGCCGTCATGACAAGGTAAGGGGAAAAGGCGTGCAGGATCCCCATGCCCTGCGGCGCCTGTTCCGACAAAAGCGTTCCGCGCGACGGCTCCATGGCACGGCTGTTTTCCAGCTCCCACGGTGTATTGTAAAGTGGAAGCCGCCCCAAAAGAAGCGATACCACCAAAGCCAGACAGCAGGGAATAAAGCAGCAGAGTGTGGTATTGACCTGACTCATCAGCAGTTCCCCGCCGCCCTGCACCAGACTGAGCACCAGTACAGCGGGCAATCCGCGGCGAAGTGCTGCGCCCCTGCCGTAAAACCAGCAGACCAGTAATCCGGAAACAAGATTCATTGCGAAGAGCAGCGCAGCGGTCCACAAAGCGCTTTGCCAGTAAAGGGGCATGGCTTCGGTCAAGCCCGCCTGCGCCGCCAGCGCATCCCATGCAGCGCTGAGCGTACCGAAGGTGTTGCCCCACGCCTCGCCCAAAGGGGCAATAGCAAGCGCCCAGAGCGGAGAAACACCTATTTCGATGAGGAGCGGCGCGCAGATCGCCACCGGTACGCCGAAGCCGGTGATCCCCTGCAAAAATGCCGAAAATGTGTAGCCGATGATGAGAATTTGCAGAAGCTTATTGGGGGTGGCCTGCTGAATCCCCGCACGAATGACACGAAATGCACCAGCCTCCCGCACGATATTGTACATAAGGATTGCCGGACAGATGATGAGAATAATGCTGAGTGAACTCCATGCGCCCTTGGCGGCGCTGACCAAAATTTGCAGCGGATGCGCCCCAAATGCAGATAGAGCAATTACAGCATCTACGACGACCGAAACGACCGCCGCGCGGCCCACGCTCCACTTGCAGCCCACCAGCAGAATAATGAGCAACAGTACCGGCACTGCTGCCAGCAGGCATAATAGGATTGGACTGAGTTCCATAGTATACTCCGTTCTTTCTCTTTATTAAAGCATAGCACAGCAGGTGTCGGTTCCCCATAGGGGCCCGACGCCTGCCGGCTAATCAAACTCTTTGTTATTATTGCAGGCCGTGCGCTTCACCAAAGGCAACCATCGCCTCTTCGAACATTTCCAGCGGTGCCTTAGAAATACCGGCACCGATCATACCAACGCCGGGGCGTTTACAGGCAATAGCGGTATTGATGATGGGGGAAATACCGGTTTCCACTACTTTGAGAATATCAATACCGATGGGCGAACCACGGAAATCCATATCCGGCATGGCATACTGATCCTGCTCCGAAAGGGTGATTTCGTACATGTTGTTGGTGTAGTTCACAGCGTCCTGGTACTTGCCAGCACCCAGGAAGCGAACAATGGCAGGGGCAGTAGCGATGGCCATGCCGCCAATGCCGCCGGTTTCCATAATGGCGCTGTCACCGATGTCCTTATTGGCGTCCTCCGCGGAATAGCCCGGGAAATAAGCACCTGCCACATCCGCTGCGGGAGCGGTAAACCAGCGGTCGCCCAGGCCGCTCACCCGGATGCCGATATTGACGCCGTTGCGGGCCATCGCGGTCACCATGGTGGAATGCTCGATGCCATGTGCCGCATCGGCGCAGGCCTTATTGGCCGCCATGGCAAAGTTGAGGAAAAACTGGTCATTGTTCCAGGTTAGGAAGTGCATAATCTGGGTAAGCGCCGCACGGCTTTCTACCACCTCGCACAGCGTTTCCGCTATGGTCTTTACAAACAGATTGGTAGCGGCATTATTGCGCATATGCAGCTCATCCCCCATGGCCAGCGCCTGAGAAATGATCATCTTTAGGTTAATCCCGCCCATGGTGTGGACAACATCCTTCAGCGCCGGGCCCAGCACCTTTTCCAGCCACACCAGCTGGTCTACGGTATCCTGGCCGCAGCTGCCAAAGCGGATGCCCTTGCCGGTGCCCTCATTGATGGTGGAATAGGCATAATTGCCGTTCTCCTTATTCAACACGCAGATCATCGGCATGGAATAGGAGGTCACACCCGTCATGGGACCTACGGCATTGTGGTGATGGCACGGTTCATATTTTATCTTACCGCTGCCTGCCAGCGCAAGGGCTTCTTCATCATTTTCCGCCAGGCCTTCATATTTCAGTACGGCAACAATGGCTCCGCGCATGGGGCCGCACATCTCCTCCCACGCAATGGGTGGGCCTGCATGCAGCAGGGTGTACTTGTCAATTCCCAGCACCTCATGGGCGGGTTTGATATCCACCCAGTAGGGCTGGGCATTCTTCATTTTATTGACGGCAACTTCATTGGCCTGCCGGATCATTTCCTTCAGATCGCTCATGGTTATCTCCTTTATTAACTATCTGTTGCGATTATTCTTCGGTTACCCCTTCGTACTCGGCCAGCGCATACAGGGCCTGTTCAAAGCACTCCATAGGAGGCTTAACGACACCCGCACCCACCTGCCCTACACCAGGCTTTTTGTGCGCCATACCAGTATTGATGACAGGCAGAATACCCGTTTCAATAACCTTGCGGATATCAATGCCTGTGCCGGTACCGGTAAAGTCCATGGTCGGCATCACATAGGCATCGTTTTCCCCAACGGTGATCTCCATCATATCGCGGGAATACTTCATGGCGCTGCTGATATTCCCCGCACCGACAAAGCGCACCACCGCCGGGGAGGACGCCATGGCAAAGCCGCCGATGCCGAAGGTCTCGCAGATGGCGCTGTCGCCCATATCGGGGTTGGCGTCAGCCTCGGTATAGCCGGGGAAATAAAGGCCGACCGGCATACAGGCGGGCGCCTGGAACCAGCGGTCGCCCAGCGCGCTGACCTGAATACCGAAGTTGGTGCCGTTGCGGCTCATGGCGGTGACGACGCTGCAATGCGGGATATCCCGAACAGGGTCCATGGTGGCCTTGCCCGCCGCCATGGCGAGGTTCAGGAAGAACTGATCGTTGGTGGAAAGGAAGCTAAGAATCTTAAAGCGCTTGGCCGGGTCCTCCACCACATTGGCAAGGTAAGGGGCCAGTTCACGGGTAAGCAACGAGGAAGCCGCCACATTACGCTGATGCATCTCATCGCCCATCGCCAACGCACGGGAAATAATGAGCTTGAGGGAAATCGGGCCGGATTCCTGGAGAGCTCTCTTCATAGCAGGGCCCAAATCATTTTGGATCCAGCGCAGGCGCTCGATGACCTCCGGGGAATTGGCGCCAAAGCGCATGACCTTGCCGATTCCTTCGTTAAAGGTGCTGTAGGCGTAATTGCCAAAGGTCTTATTACGGACCACCCACAGCGGCATGGAACGGGTGATCATACCGGTCATGGGGCCAACACAGTGCATGCTGTGGTTGGAGATAAAGTGGATCTTACCGGAAGCGGCCATCTTGGCTGCCTCCTCCAGGGTGGAAGCCATCCCTTCATATACCGCGGCCCCCATAATAGCACCCTGCATCGGGCCGCACATCTCTTTCCAGGCGATAGGAGGACCCGCATGGCCGATGGAATGGTTATCTAACTCCGGGATCACTTCCCCGGCCGGGCACACATCAATGAGTTCCGGTTCTCCACTGAGGATGCGCCGCAGCGCTTCCTTATTGGCTTGTTCTATTCTTTCCATATCATTCACCAATTTCTTTCGTATATAGTCGCATTACCGCGGCGGAGGGGTGCCGGGGAGGGGCAGCCCACTTATACTTGGGCTGGTTTGCTTTTTCATTGTGCCACTTTTCTGGCTTTTCGTCATCGTTTCCGGTATCTAAAAAAAAACGATCTGGAATATGCATGGTGCACAACAGGCCATTTCATTATTTATCTTAGCACAGCACTACAAAGTCCCTATTTTCTATTAGTCGGCAATAAATTCGCCAAATTATTTGTGGCGATGGAGGAAACAATATGCAGCATCAACAAAATTCTTCCGCATTTCTTTGATTCTTCTTTAACAAACTTCAATTGATTGTGCAGATTGCCCACCACTATAGGCGATATTTCGTGCACAGAACCATTGTTAATGCCTTATCAAGTTGGTATAATTGCCTTGAAAGTTGAGCCTCAACCAAACCAAATAAGTTCTATCGTTCAAATCTGCTAAAGTGCAAGCTGGCATAGACCGTGCGTGAGGGGCGCAGGTCCTCTGCCAACAAGCACTTAACCAAAAATGTGATCTGAAGTTCACTTAGGAGGTAAACTCTAATGGAAAAAAAGACTTTTATGCAAAAGCTGAAAAATATGGGGCCTGCCGCTATTATTACCAGCGCATTCATTGGCCCTGGCACCATTACCACCGCTACCCTGGTGGGCGTTAAGTTCCAGTATGCTCTGCTGTGGGCCGTTGTCTTCTCCGGCATCGCCCTCATCGTCCTCATGGAAATGTCCTCCCGCATCGCCATCGCTTCTCACAAGAATGTCATCGATGCAGCCATCGCCCTGAAGCCCGAAAGCCGCGGCTGGCGCCTGTTTGTCCAGATATTTGTCGGCTTAGCCGTCGGTATCTCCTGCTTCGCGTTCCAGTCTGGCAATGAGATCGGCGCTTCCGCCGGTCTGCAGGATATCACTGGGATGCCCCAATGGGTCTCCGCTCTCATCATCGGCGTTATCGCCCTTATCGCCGCCTTAGCCTCCAATAAGGTCTTGGAGACCATCATGCAGGTATTCGTCAGCGTCATGGGTGTTCTGTTCCTTGTTACCGCTATTGCTGTTGCCCCCAACCTGGGCCAAGTCGTAACCGGTTTGGTTCCTGTTGTTCCCGAAGGCGGCCTGATGAATACCATGGCGCTCATCGGTACCACCCTTATCGGCATGAACCTCATCCTGCACTCCATCACCTCTCAGGGCAAGTACACTTCCATTGAGGAGCTGCCCGATGCCCGTTTTGACATTCGTTTCAACATCATTATCGGTATTATCATCACTGCTTCTATCCTTATCACTAGTGGCACTGTGCTGTATGGGACCGGCACTTCCGTCAATGGCGCCCTGACCTTCACTAAATCTCTGGAGCCGGTACTGGGTTCCTGGGCCCGTGTGGTAGGCGATATCGGCCTGCTGGCCGCCGGTCTGTCCTCTGCTATCGCAGTCGGCTTCACCTTCAAGACCATCTTCAGCGCCCTGTTCCACTGGGAGGGCGGTTCCTCCTGCACCAAGGCCAAGCTGCTGGCGATCATCGTTATCGTATTTGGCACCGTGCTGGCCATGGTAAATACCTCCCCCGCTGCCATCATCGTAGCGGCCCAGGCCATCAGCGGTTTCATTCTCCCCTTTATCGCTATTCTGCTGCTGGTCATTGCCAATAGCAAAAAACTGCTGGGCAACTACACCAACTCTGTCATTCGTAATGTACTGGGTGGCATTGCTGCTGTAGCTACCCTGGGCCTGGCCATTCGTGCCCTGTATAACCTCATTACCACCCTCGCTAAATAATATCTTCGTCCCCTCAATGTTTTTCCCTAAATATATTTTCTCACAAAAAGAGAGCACCCACAGGTGCCCTCTTTTTGTATCTGCACAAAGTGGAATGCCAAAAACCGCCCGGCACAAAACCGGACGGTCTTTTTATTAAAGAACTTACAGCAGGATAATACCCGCGGCTTCGCATTTCTGCATGGTATCGTCATCCCACACCGAAGACTGCACCTCACCGATATGGGCGGTCCCCATCAGGAACATGCACAGTCTTGATTGGCCAATACCGCCACCAATGGTCAGCGGCAGCTTTCCGGCCAGCAGCATCCGGTGGAAGGGCAATGTACGGCGGTTTTCACAGCCGGAAAGGGTCAGCTGGCGGTCCAGTGCCGCAGGATCTACACGGATGCCCATGGAGGACAGCTCGAATGCTGTTCCCAGCACTCGGTTATAAACCAGCAGGTCACCATTTAGGGTCCAGTCATCGTAGTCTGGGGCACGGCCATCATGGGGCTGGCCGCTGCGCAGCTTACCGCCAATCTGCATTAGGAATACAGTGCCGCATTCCCTCGTAATGGCATTTTCCCGCTCCTTAGGGGTCAGCTCCGGGTAACGGTCTTCCAGCTCCTGTGTGGTGATGAAGGTGACCTCCGGCACCAGGTCCGGAACCGTATTCAGCTGCGGATATATGGCCCGCAGGGTGCGCTGAGTGGAAACGATCGCATCCACAATACTCTGTACCGTAGCCTTCAGATAGGCCACATTACGCTCCTCTGGCGTGATAACCTTTTCCCAATCCCACTGGTCCACATAGATGGAGTGAATGTTATCCAGCGTTTCATCCCGCCGGATGGCATTCATATCGGTATAAAGGCCCTTGCCGGGACGGAAGTCGTAGCGGTGCAGCGCCAGGCGCTTCCACTTGGCTAGGGAGTGCACCACCTGTGCATCCCGGCCGATATCCGGCACATCAAAGGAAACGGGGCGCTCCACTCCATTCAGGTCATCATTCAAGCCGGTGGAAGCCTCCACAAACAGCGGGGCCGATACCCGGCTGAGATTCAGATTTCCGCAGAGAGTATCCTCAAACACCCGCTTGATCAGGCTGATGGCCTTTTGGGTATCGTACAGGGAAAGGCAGCTGTGGTAACCTGCCGGAATGAACACTTTACTCATCGTTCCGCACTCCTTTGCGTAAAAAATATATCTGCAAGTATAGGCCTGCCCACGGCATTTGTCAAGCCAAAAATGAAATTTAACATGGTCTTAACTTGCAAAAAAGGCCAACCCACAGGGTCGGCCTCTCTCGGTTTGCAGGAACCGGCAAATATACTGCTCAAATCAATCCATGCGCCCTGTAAAAAGCGATGAGCAGATCGACCATACGGCCGTAGCTCTGCACCCCATCGGTCTGGTCATTGGCCTTTAGGTAGGCATCGTTCCAGCGGTCAGCCGTTTCGCCTACCGGCGTTTCATACTTTTCCCAGTAACGGCTGTTGGCCGCCAGATCCCGCAGCACTCCTTCCGGCAGCAGCGTATAAATCTCCTGCCAGGCGTTTGGGTCATAGCGGTACAGGCGGTTTGTAGCATGGATAAGTCCCATCATCGCGCCGCTGTACCGCAGCTCTGTATTATCGCTATTATAGCAGGCCAGATAAGAAATAAAATTCGCCTCATCCTCCCGCATAAAGCCGCAGATGTGGGAAAGCTCATGGCACATGGTGGAGGAGATCCCATAGGCCGGTTGGTGTACATTGATATTCGGTTCCGAGATATAAGGAAAAATCACACCAGTCAACTGAATATAGCTCATGACCTCTGAAAAATACATGGCTTTGGGGCGGGTCTGTCCCGCCAGGTCAAAGAGCTGTACCCCATAGATCTCATCCAGTGCCGTCACCGCACCAGTAGCGGTCTCCGCCAATTCCGCATAGGTCACGGAAGAAGCAAATACCCCCTCGCTATCTTCCTCACACTGTGGCCGCAGCTCCGCCGCCTGCCCCGCCAGCAGATGACAGAGTGACCGAAGCGTTTTCACATCCGTTGCCTCGGTTTGCAACCCCAGACTCTGCCCCACCGAAATACGGTAGTAATTAAGATCCCCGGTAAGAATAAACCAAAAGAATACCGCCGAAGCCGCCGAAACTATGATCCACAGCCGCTTTAAGCATACCAGCCACCAGCGTCCTTTCTGCCGGATGGCTTCCCGTATCCAAAGAACAAGGAACACCAGCGCAGCGGCCCCCAGCAAAAGCAGGATGACCTCCATTACCGAAAAGGGCACCCTCCCGGTCAGCGCTGTCAGCACAGTAGTCATACCATGATAAAATCCACGACTGTACAGATGCTCCACTTCTTCGGCATTGCCGCGGGCCAAATGGATCAGCAATAATCCCAGCGGTGTCAGCAGGGTCAGCACTATGCAGGCAATGATACCGCCCCGGCTCATCACACGGGGCTTCGTTTTTGTAGCGGCCGCACTCATCATGGGAATTCCCTCACTGGGCCAGCTTGGCATTGGCCTTTTCCATAAAGCGCTCCGCCCGTATAATGGCACGGGTATGGCTGCCCTCGCCGATGGCACCGGCGGTATCTTCGGCATAAACCTTGAAAGAAAGAATTCTGCCCTCCACCGCGGTCAGTTCCGCCGTAACAATCACTTTCATCCCCACCGGGCTGGCCGCGGTATGTCGCATATTCATCTCCGTTCCCACACTGGTGGTGCCTTCCTCCATCAGTCCGGCACAGCAGCCACAGGCTGCCGCTTCCATCCACGCAATAAGAACCGGGGTTGCCAATACAGGTAGGCTGCCGCTCCCCACATGGGCAGCGGTATCTGCCTCGGTAACGGTTTTATGTAAGGTAAAGATTTTGTTTTCCATAGTAGGTTCTCCTTTTATGTTGTATTTTCTCGCCAAACATATTGAATGGACAATTATATTTAGCGTTATATCCTGTGTGAATTACTCAAACTGAATTAAGCACCTATTTGTACAATTATAAAATTTTTTGTTTGACTCAAGCTGAAATAAATTTTTTGTTTCTTTAACATTGGCAACAGTGTGGCTTCTACAGCGATTTTATCAATTCCAAAAGAGCTGATAAAATATAGCTCCCCTCTTTTCCGTAAAACTCTATAACATTCATTCAAGATCTTTTCTAACTCGTTTTCAACATGCGCAAGTGCATTATAGAACACAATAACATCGACGCTATCACTTGCCATCTGTAAGTTAATGGCATCCATCAGTAGAAAAACTATGTTTTCTGCATTCCTTACCGATGGCAGCAAGCGACTATCGTCTAAATCAATGCATGTTACAGAATGAGCATACTGGGCCGCTTCGAGGGAAAATTCTCCACTGCCGCAAGCAATTTCCAAAACATTTTTACATTCTATACTGTGAACGATTTGGTTTAGCACCTCTGTAATCCTTCGCATATCCGTAGCCTCATATCGTCTTTTCTCATGCATTTTCATGCCTGTCCAAAATAGCATTTGTCATTCCACCTCTATTATAAAAAAAGACGCCGCATCTGTAAAGCGACATCTTTTTACAATCCGCAAAAGCCGCAGGTCGGCCCGCTCCATACAGAAACTTCACTCACTGCGCCGCCGGTATCCGCTCGTGCATCTGCAGGGTGCTCTGCTCCCAGCCGCAGCACAGGATATCCCCGGCACGCAGCTCCCCGGCCAGCAGCCGTTCCGTCAGCGGATCCTCCACCATGGTGCGTACCAGCCGCCGCAGCGGGCGCGCCCCATAGGGTCCCTCCTCCGCCCCCGCAACAATCTGTTCCACCACCGTGTCCTCAAATTCCATCCCGATCTCCTGCTCCCGCAGGCGGCTTTGCACCCCCTGCAGCAGCTGCACCGCGATCTGCCGCAGCTCTTCCTTTCTCAGTGGCTGGAACAGAATCGTCTCATCCAATCTGCCCAGCAGCTCCGGCCGCAGCTGTTCCCGCAGTTTGGAGAGCACCATCGTCTTCGCGTCCGCCCCGGCATCGCCAAAGCCCATCCTCTGCGGATGCAGCATCGCCTCCGCTCCCAGGTTACTGGTCAAGATAACCACCGTATTGCTGAAGACCGCCAATCTGCCCTGGCTGTCGGTCAGTCGCCCGTCCTCCAGGATCTGCAGCAACAAATTGTAAAGATCCGGGTGTGCCTTTTCTATCTCATCAAAGACCACCACGCTCATTGGGTGTTTTTTCACCGCCTCAGTCAGGATGCCCCCTTCCTCACACCCCACATAACCGGGGGGCGCCCCGATAAGCCGGGAAATACTGTGCGGCTCCCGGTATTCGCTCATATCCAGCTTGATGATATTCTCCTCGCTGCCGAACAGCGTTTTGCCCAATGCGTAGCACAACTGGGTCTTGCCCACTCCACTGGGCCCCAGGAACAAAAAACTCCCGATGGGGCGCCGGGGATCCCGCAGCCCAGCATTGCTGCGCAGGATGGCATGGATAACCTTCTCCACCGCCTCCTGCTGTCCTACCACACTTTGCCGCAGGCCGTTTTCCAGCTGCTCTGCCGAAAGGCCCTGTCCCCCCGCAAGCCCGGTCATCGCCCCCGCCGCCTGCTGCACCTCTCGCTGGGTCAGTATCAGCCGCCGGGATGCTCTCATTCCGCTCTCAAGTATGTCTGCCCGGTGAATCCGCATCCTGGCCGCTGCCTCATCCAGCAGGTCCAGGGCCTTATCCGGCAAAAAGCGCGCCGGGAAATACCGCACCGAAAGCCGGATTGCTGCCTCCAGTGCATCCTCGGTAATGATCATCCCGTGGTGCTGTTCATAGCGCGGGCACAGCCCCCGCAGGATCGCCATTGTCTGTTCCTCGGTAGGCTCCTCCACCAGCACACTTTGGAACCGCCGGGCCAGCGCGCCGTCCTTTTCGATGGTCTTGCGGTACTCCGCTATGGTGGTGGCACCAATAACCTGCAATTCCCCGCGGGCAAGTTTCGGCTTCATGATATTAGCCGCATCTACCGCGCCTTCCGCCGCGCCAATGCCCATAATGGTATGAATCTCATCAATAAAAAGAATCACATCCCCAGCCGCCGCCACTTCCTCCATAATGGACCGGATCCGCTCCTCAAAGTCGCCGCGATACTTAGTACCGGCCACCATTGCTGGCAAGTCCAGAGTAATGATCCGCTTATCCGCCAGAGCCAGCGGCACCCGGCCCTCCGCAATGCGCTGCGCCAGTCCTTCCACCACGGCGGTCTTGCCCACTCCCGCCTCACCAATCAGACAGGGATTATTTTTGGAACGCCTGGAAAGGATCTGCAATAACCGCTCTGTCTCCTGTTCCCGCCCAATGACCGGATCCAGCCGTCCCTGCCGGGCCAGCTCAGTCAGCTCCCGGCCAAAGCGGTCCAGCATCACACTGCGGGTCTGCCGCTGGGCCTTTCCCACCACTTTGGGGATCTGCCGGTCGTTATTCTGCTCGCACTGCTCCAGCCGTATCGTCTCCCGCAGGGCAATGGTCAGGTTGGGGATATCCACTGCGAGCTTATTCATCAGTCTTACCGCCCCGGAATCCTGTTGTCCGCACAGCGCCAGCAGCAGGTGCTCGGTCCCCGCCTGCAAAAATCCGCCCATCTGGGCCTCCCGCAGCGCTTCTTCCACTGCGGCGCGGTAATGCACCGTCGTTTCCTCCGACTCCAGCAGGGTGGGATGTCCCCTACCCACCATTTGCAGCAGGGCACGCTCGGTCTTTCCCGCTGTTACACGCCGCTGAAAAAGCAGCGTATAAGCCGCTCCGGCCCCCTCTCGCAGCAACGCCAGCAGCAGGTGCTCACTGCCGATATAGGTATGCCCTGCCTGCTGCGCCGCCCGCTGGGCGCCCTCCAATGCCGCGGCCGCCCGCGGTGTAAAGCCATTGTATTGATTCATAGGGTCTCCCCTCCTTTTTTGTTCTGCCCTTAATATTGGCTGCATCCAGTCGCTTAAACGCCGCACCAAAATCTCCCCGCGACATAAGATGGGGTGATCCCAATGTAAAGGAGGCATCTCTGCTATGTTTGGTAACTGCTGCAATACCTGCTGCCCTGCCGATAGCAACCGCGGGCTCTTCGGCATCTGCCTGAATGACGCCACCCTGGTCATCATTCTTCTTGCTATCTGGCTGCTGAGCAGCGGCGGACTGAGCGGCTACGGCGGCTGTGGCTGTGGCTGTAATACATGCGGCGGCGGACGCAGTGGCTGCGGCGACTGCGGCTGCGGCTGCAACTAACCTTTTTTGAATAATAGGAGGGTACACTATGGGCTGCAATTCTTGTGGATGCGGCGGCAGCTGCGGCTGCGGCAATAACTGGTGGTGGATCATCATTCTCATTCTGGTGTGGCTGTGGCTCACCGGAGGCAATGCCACCAACATCTCCGCCTACCGCACCTGCGGCTGCGGCGATACCAGCACGAACGGCTGCGGCGGCTGCGGCTGTGGCTGCAATTAAACCAACCCCACGCAAAAAAAGGGAGCCAAAAGGCTCCCTTTTCTTTATGCAGCATTATTCTTCTTTTGCGGGCAAAGGTACCGTTCCCTTTTCTATCAGATCCGTGATTGCCGCCACCGCTCCCCGCGGAATACTCCGCTGCGCCAGCATCATACGGTTGCGCATGGCTGCGCTGCTCAGCAGCCGCCGCACGGCAGAAAGGGTATCCCGCACGCTCTCGGTCCCCAGCGCCATCCCATAGCGGGTAAAGAATTCCAGATTGCGGCTCTCGCAGCCGGGGACGCTCAGCATCAGCACCGCCGGCACCCTCTTTTGGGCGATCTCGGTACAGGAAAGCCCGCCGGGCTTGCCCACTACCAGGTCGGCCGCCGAATAGTAAAGATCCATCCGGTCGGTAAAGCCCACCGGGTACAGCCGCTCCAGGAATTTGGCATACCGCTGCAGCTCCTTCAGGTCGCCCTTGTTCTTCCCGCAGATGACCACCACAAAGCTATCCTTGGGCAGTCGGCGCAGCAGTTTCAGGGCCAGGGTCGTCATCGGCCCGCAGCCAATGGAGCCGCTCATCACCAGCACCATCTCCCCCTGCTGGGGCAGGTGCAGCAACCGCCGGGCCACATTCCGGTCCACATGGGCGGCCATTGCCGGGTTGGTGGGAATACCCAGCGGCAGCAGACGATCCTCCGGGATGCCCCGGGCGGTAAATTCCGGGATCAGCCTCTCATCCGGAATGACCCAGAAATCAGGCGTGATCTCATCCACACAAGGACTGCAGGTGTAATCGGTAGCGATAAAATAAAACGGCTTTTTATATTCATATTTCCGGCGCAGTCTGGTCAGCATCTCCGCCGGGAACACATGCGGCGTCACTATGGCGTCAAACCCGCCCGAAAGCAGGTAGCGGTACAGCTGCGGCACACAGATGGCATTCATCTTGTATTCAAAGGAGGTCTCGTCCTCCCCCAGCACTCGCTCCTCTTTTTTGCGGTAGCCCGCCCCGTATATTTTGGGGAAATACCGGTAGGCGATGGTGTGCAGGTGGCTGATCGCCTCCGAAAAATGCTTGGGCCCAAAGGAAAGAGCATCCGCCACCGCGCAGGTGTGCCCGCGGGATTCCAGCTCCCGGCGCAGGGCTGCCGCCGCGGCATTGTGTCCGCCGCCGGTATTGCAGGTTAGGATGAGAACTTTCATGTCGTTTCGGCCCCCTTTCTTTGGCAGCGCCGCAGCAGGGCGCACAGCCGCGGCCGGTTATACCGTTGGATGATAATACACGGAATGTGAGAGAACCCATACAGCAGCACTACCAATGCCGCCATCGGTCCATGAGCAAAGACAAATACCAGCGGCGTCGCCAGCATCAGTACCCAGTGGATGAGCTCCGCCACACAGGTTTCCTGCAGCAGTCGGGTAGCGTTTTCGGCGTCGTTCTGCCCACGAATGGTCTTGGCATATTCATGCCCACCCCAGCGGCTTTTATCCGGCACCCTGTCCTTCCACTTGCGGATCTCCATTTTTTCATAGATCTTGCCGTTTTTCTCCCATGCGCAGGTCTTGTAGGGGAAGCGATCCCAGTGAAACCACCGGCGGGGCAGCAGCTCCCCAATGATCCCGCCGCTGATGCCCAAAGCCGCGATCACCCCCACCGAGATGGTTGCCTGCAGGGCGGCCTCCGGCGCAAACAGCCACAGCGCTCCCAGGATAGCCGCTACGGCCAGACAGATCAAAATGGGCGTCAAGATCGTCATAGGTTTCTCCTTTTCCTCATTTACAGTATGGCGAAAAAAGCTGTAAGAGGTATTATAGCATCGCGGCCGCCTTATTTCCATCCGGGAATATTAACATTATCTTAATTTGGGACACACCGGCCCATTTGGGTAAAAAAAGGAGGACCCTGCGATCCTCCTCTGTGCTCAGCGGTATTCCGCCGCCTGTCTGGCAATATAAGCCGATTCCGGCAGTGTATATTTCTCCTTGAATTTCACATACATCTCCCGGAACGCATCGCTGTCACGCTTCATTTCGTTCAGGTAGCGGTGGGAGTCCAGCGCGTCGTGCTGCAGCTCGATGACCGCCACCGCAATATTGGAGCAGTGGTCGGAAATCCGTTCATAGTCAGTCAGCAGGTCGGTTAGGATAAATCCCAGCTCGATGGAACAGCGGCCCGCCTGCAGGCGTGCCAGATGATTCTGCTTGATCTCCTTGGTCAGTGCGTCAATGACCTGCTCCAACGGCTCCACATGGTGGGCCATCTCATGGTCGGTATTGATATAGCAATCGGTTGTCAACTGCAAAATCTCCCGCACCGCAGCGGAAAGCACCCCCAACTCCCGCCGGGCCTCCTCCGAGAAAAACAGCGATTTGATCTCCAGCTCCTTGCCGGCCTTTACCAGGTTCACGGCGTGGTCGCCCAGCCGTTCAAAGTCCCCGATGGCGTGCTGCATTTTCCCCACGCGGCGGCTATCCTGCTGGGAAAGCGCCTGCGCCGAAAGGTACACCAGGTAGGTATCCAGCCGGTCCTCATACAGATCCAGCGTGTCCTCCTGCTTCAGTACCACCTCGGCGTCCTGCTCATTGTAGGCGCCGATGAGCGAGATCGCCCGTTCCAGCGAATCCCTTGCCGTCCCGGCCATCCGGAAGGTATAGTGGTCACACTCCTGCAGCGCCACCGAAGGGGAGCGGAGCAGCAGCAGGTCAGGCGCGTACTGCATGGAGTCCTTAGGTGCCGTTTCGTCTTTGGCCTTCACCAGCCACTTGCCCAGCTTCACTAGGTACTTGGTAAATGGCATCAAAATGGCGGTAATAGCCAGGTTATAGATGGTATGCACCATGGCAATATTCCATGGTGTCACTGCAATATGGATAAAATCAAGCTGAAGCACCGAGGTGATCAACAGGTACAGCGGCAGGCAGATAACAGTACCAATGACCTTGATGGAAAAGTGGATGACCGCCACCCGCTTGGCCTTGTAGCTTGTCCCAATGCTGGAAATCAGCGAGGTGGCGCAGGTGCCAATGTTTAGGCCCATCACCATGGGAATGACCATCTCATAGGTCAGGCTGCCGGTCAGCGCCAGCGCCTGCAGAATACCCACCGAGGCCGCCGAGCTTTGGATCACGGCGGTAAACAGGGTGGCCACCACCAGGCCCAGTAACGGGTTACGCAGCCCCGCTAGGATCGCCGAAAACTCCGGCATCTCCGCCAGCGGGCTTACCGCGTCGCTCATCACCACCATGCCGTACATCAAAACGGTAAAGCCCACCAGCACCGTACCAATGCTCTTTTTCTTATCGTTTTTACACACCATCATCATCACTACGCCGATGATGGCTAAAATGGGCGAGAAATTTTCGGGTTTCAGCATCTTCAGCCACACATTCCCGCTTTGAATGCCGGAAAGGGAGAGGATCCACGCCGTCAGCGTCGTGCCGATATTCGCGCCGAAGATGACATACAGCGTCTGGCCAAATTTCATGATCCCGGAATTGACCAGACCCACCAGCATAACCGTGACCGCCGAGGAGGACTGCACCGCTATGGTAATGGCCGCGCCCAGCAGCAGGCTCACCCAGGGGCTCGCTGTCATTGTTTTCAGCAGCTGCTCCAGCTTACCGCCCGCCATCTTTTCCAGGTTGCTGGACATCACATTCATACCGAACAGGAAAAAGGCCAGGCCCAGTACCAGCCGCAGAAGCGCAAAAATATCCATGTCTTCTTCTCCTTCGGGCATCCACCCGCCCATTACTTCATCTTTGCATACTGTTTTATTGTAACTCATTTTGGGGAAAGTTGTCCAGTCAATTTGCCGCAAAGGATGCATTTTCCCCATATTTGTGCAGTTGCATAAATATAGGGCAGGCCCAGCGGCCCGCCCTATATTTTTTGCCGAATATTCAGTTCATGCGCCGGCGCTGAGCTCGCCTGCGCTGCTTGGCACGGCGGCGCCGCCGCGCCATAAAGTACGCCCGCAGCACAAATAGGATCACGATCAACGCCCCCAGCACTATGCCAATCCATTTCAGCACCGTCAGCACCACAGAGCCGCTGCCGGCCATCGTGACATCATCCTTTGGCACATCCTCCACGGGGGCATAGGTCTCCACAGTGTACTCCATTGGGAAAGTTCCCACCAGCTCACCACCGCACCACAGCTCCACCTGCGGGTCTATGCGTTCTCCCACCTTATATCGGCTGGGGATATTATATTTCAGCGCGATGCTCTCTACCGCTGTTCCCTTCGGCACCAGCACATCCAGGTCGCCCGTCGCCGCTATATGCACCATTCCGGCGGTATTGGTCAGGCTCCCCACCGGGATATCATACGCCGCTATCTCATCGGTCCTTACCGAAACCATACTGTACCGCTCAAAGCAGTAATCAAAAAGCGCTATGGTGTCCTTGTACTTGCCCCACTTGTCGCTGCAGTCCAGCACCACGCACAGCAAAGAAAGTCCATCCTTCTCCGCCCAGGTCACCGCCGTATGCTGCGCCTCGGTGGTCCAGCCCAGCTTGCCGCCCTTGGCGTAGGGATAGTAGTAAGCGCTTTCCACCAACATATGGTGGTGGGTACCGATGTTTCTTGCCACATCCTTTTTGTTGGTCTTGGGGATGGTATACTCCGTCGCGCAGAAATATTCCTCAAAGCCCGGCACCGTCATCGCCCACCGGGTGATGCGCGCCATATCATAGGCAGTGGTATAGTGGTCCTTATCCGGCAGGCCGTGCGCGTTGGTAAAGTGGGTATCGCTCAGTCCCAGCACCGCCACCTGCTGGTTCATCAGCTCCGCAAAGTCGGTCAGGCTCCCGCTCACCGCCTGGGCTATGGCATTGGCGCAATCATTGGCGGATTCCACCATCGCCCCGTACAGCGCATCCTTCAGGGTAATGATCTCCCCCGGCTCCAGCGCCAGGTGGGTGGTCTCGCCCCACTTCCATACATCGCTTACCGTTTCCTGAGAAACGGTGATGCGGTCCTCCGGCTTGGCGTAGGTCAGCCCCAGCGCTGTTGTCAGTATCTTGGTAATGCTGGCCGGATATTCCTTCTCGTACATGTTTTTTTGCAGCAGCACCTGCCCGGTCTTGGCGTCCATCACCACATAGGCATTGCTGTAGGTTTCCGGCACATCATCCTCCGCCGCCATGGCCGGTGTTATCAGGCCGGTTGTTATTATCATCATCGCTGCCAGCAGCAGCGCCGTTACTCTCTTCATTCTGTTCGTTCTCCGTTAAAATGGGGTATATTTTTATTATAGTGCCCACTGCCGCGAAAGTAAATGAACTGTGCATGAATTTTGATTGATTTTTTCCAGCTGGTATGATAGAATACTTTAGTAACCTCAAAAATGCTGGAATAGCTCAGCCGGTAGAGCAGCTGATTCGTAATCAGCAGGTCGCGTGTTCAAGTCACGTTTCCAGCTCCATTCTCCCTGCCTTCGGGCAGGGAGTTTTTCTTCCCCCCGCTTCCCTTGCAACCGACCGCGTTTTATGCTATCCTTAAATAAATATATCCATCAAGAAAAGAAGGTGCCCCTTATGTCCCTGCAGGAATCCGGCGAAATGTATCTGGAAACCATCCTTGTTCTCTCCCAACGCACAGGCTTTGTCCGCGCCATCGATATCGGAGAGGAAATGGGCTACTCCAAGCCCAGTGTCAGCCGCGCTGTCGGCATTTTGCGGCAGGGGGGCTATATCCATGTGGCGGAAGATGGCGGCATCACCCTCACCGAATCCGGCCAGGCCGTGGCGGAAAAGATCTACGAGCGTCATCGCCTGCTCACCAGCTTTTTGGTCAAACTTGGCGTTGACGAAAAGACCGCTGCGGAGGACGCCTGCAAAATGGAGCATGTCATCAGCGATGCCTCCATGGAAGCCATCAAGCGCCACGCCATGGGCCACATCCAGTAAGTTCACCAGGAGGTACGGCTATGCACGAGATCAAATGTCCCAAATGCGGCGAAGTCTTTACCGTGGATGAATCCGGCTATGCAGCCATCGTGGGTCAGGTACGGGATGAAGAATTTCACCGGGAGCTGGCCCAGCGGGAAAAGCAACTGGCCGCCGAAAAAGAAAAAGATCTGGCCCTGGTACGCACTCAGGCCGCCCGCTCTCAGGAGCAGTCCGAGGCCCAGCTGCAGCGGCAGATCGAAGAACTGAAGGCCCAGCTTCTCTCCCAGCAGGCCCAGCGGGAGCTGGCCGTACAGAAAGCCCTGGAACAGCAGACCGCCGATCTTTCCGCCCGGGATCAGACCATTACTGAACTACAGGCCCGCCTGAACGCAGCCCAAACCGAGCGGGAGCTGGCCATCCAAAAAGTGACCTCTGAGAAGAAGGACGAACTGATCGAAAGTCAGCGGGAAATCGATAAGCTGACCTATCAGCTGAAGGAAGCCGCAGCCGCCAGCCGGGAAAAGGAGCAGGAGCTGCGGGAAAGCTACAAGCGGGAGCTCAGCAGCAAGGATGAGGTCATCGCCTATTATAAGGACCTCAAAACCCGCCTTTCCACCAAAATGGTGGGAGAAACGCTGGAACAGCACTGTGAGATCGAATTCAACCGTCTGCGGTCCGCCGCTTTCCCCAACGCTTACTTTGAGAAGGACAACGACGCCCGCACCGGCAGCAAAGGCGATTACATCTTCCGGGAGTCCACCTCCGATGGCATCGAATTTCTCTCCATCATGTTCGAGATGAAGAACGAGATGGATACCACCGCCAGCAAGAAAAAGAACGAGGATTTCTTCCGGGAACTGGATAAGGACCGTCAGGAAAAGGGCTGCGAATATGCCGTCCTGGTCTCCCTGCTGGAGCCGGACAGCGAGCTGTATGGCGGCATCACCGATGTCAGCTACCGCTACCCCAAAATGTATGTCATCCGCCCTCAGTTCTTCATTCCCATCATCACCCTGCTGCGGGGCTCGGCACTCCATACGGTGGAATACCGCCGGCAGTTGGCGGAGATCCGTAATCAGAATATCGATATCTCCCACTTCGAGGAGGAAATGAACGACTTCAAGACCCGCTTCGGCCGCAATTACGATTTGGCCAGCCGCAAGTTCAAAACCGCCATCGAGGAGATCGATAAAACCATTGACCACCTGCAAAAGACCAAGGACGCCCTGCTCTCCTCCGAAAATAATCTCCGCCTGGCCAATGATAAAGCCCAGGAGCTTTCAGTCAAGCGCCTAACGAAAAACAATCCCACCATGCAGGCCAAGTTTAGGGAGTTGGAAGCCGCCAAAACTCCTCCCCTGCCGCGGGAACCAAACGAATAACAAAATCAGCACCGTGGAACTTCTCCTCGGTGCTGTTTTCATTCTTCCGCGCGCTCTCCACCCCCGGCGGGCACCCCTGCGCTCCCCAGGGCCGCGCCTCCGCTGCGCTTCGGGCAGTCCTTTCCCGCTCCGGTGCGCCCGCCTGCCTTTTCCCTGCCGCAGCTCATATGCACCGTTCGCAGTACTCCGCCACATCAAAGGGATCCAGCCCGCTGTCCTTCCTCAGGTACAGCGGGTGGTGCGGGTGCCCCTTCACCGAGCGCTTCCCCGCCGTGACCCACCGGGCGCCGTGCCGCTCTCCAGCCGCTATCATATCCTGCACACAGCCTTTCAGGTAGGGACGCATCTCTATGATGTTCCCCCAGGCCGCCCATACCGTCGGCTCCTTACTCAGTCCCAAAATATACTCGAAAGCCTCCATATTGGCCCGGTGCAGCCGCTCATCCCGCTCCCGCGCCATATCCTGCGGCCGGGTAGCCCGCTGCGGGTACACATTAAACATAATAAAGCTGTCGTACCCATTTCCCAGCGCGATCCGCTCCACCGATTTCAGGGTATTATCCAGGTGGTCTGGCTCCGCCGTGGAGGGGTTCACCCCAATGCAGATGAGCGGTTTCTCGCCCTTGGTTCCCAGCACATATCGGTACTCCGTGTAAAAGTCCGGCACATACAGCCACCGGCCGGTATCGTAGTCCGCCTCCCGGCCGCTTTGGCGCATCGCCTCGGCAAAGGATAATACCTCCATCTCACTGGTAGCTATGGCGGGAATATGCATACTGGCACCTCCGGGAAAAATACTTTCCCCCATCATAGCGTATTTTGCCCCAAACGGCAAGTCCCTCTGTTTTCCCCTTACTTGCCCATCTCCTCCCGCAGCCGCTCTATGGCGTGCTTCTCCAGCCGGGAAACATAGCTCCTGGAGATCCCCAGCTTCCTGGCCACCTCCCGCTGGGTCATCGGCGGTCGGTTATCCAGCCCGTAGCGCAGCCGCAGCACCCGCTGCTCCCGTCCCTCCAGCACCCCAAAGACCTTCCGTAGTTTTTCAGCTTTCAGCGTTAGGTCCAGCCGTGTAATGATATCCTCCTCATCGCTCACCAGCTCCATCAGCGTCAGGCTGTTGCCGTCCCGGTCGGTATCCAGCGGGTCCTCCAATGAAACATCCCCCGCCGTCTTCCTTCGCGCCCTAAAATACATCAGAATCTCATTCTCAATACACCTAGAAGCATAAGTCGCGAATTTTGTCTTCTTCTCCAAGTTATAGGTCTCCACCGCCTTTATCAACCCTATCGTCCCTATCGAGATCAGATCATCCTGCTCCCCGCTCACCGCGTAGTACTTCTTCACGATGTGCGCCACCAGTCGCAGATTGTGCTCCACCAGCTCGTTCCGTGCCGCCCGGTCTCCTCGGCTCATCCGCTCCAGGCAGTCCCGCTCCTGCTTAGCCGTCAGCGGCCGCGGGAATGAACCTGAAGTCGAAACATGCAGCGTCAGCAGCCACAGCCCGCCCAGCAGCGTCAGTACCATTGCTCCCAGCATCACTTATTTCCCCCTCTCTCTTTAGAGGGTATGCCCCGCCGACAGAAAAATGCCAGTCCCGCCTCAAATGGACAAAGCCCTCCGCCCGCTTTGCCCCTCCGCCCAAAATACCGCCCGATCCCTGTCGGATACTTGATATTTTTGCCGCCTTATAATAAAATTAGTCTATCCTAATTTTAATTGCCGCATGTCAAGGGAAAGGATTATCACTATGACTTTGAATGAACTCAAAACCGGCTCCTCCGGTATCATCACGGCCGTGGGCGGCGATGGCCCGCTGCGCTGCCGCCTTTTGGATATGGGCCTCATCCCCCACACCCGCGTCACCCTGCAAAAGGTCGCCCCCATGGGCGACCCCATCGAGATAAGGGTCCGCGGCTATGAGCTGACCCTGCGGGTGGAGGAAGCCCAAAAAATCGAGGTAAAGGAGGCCGCGGAAATATGATCTTCGCATTGGCCGGCAATCAGAATTGCGGCAAAACCACCCTGTTCAATGCCCTCACCGGCTCCAATCAGCATGTCGGCAATTTTCCCGGCGTCACCGTCGATCAGAAAATGGGCGATATCCGGGGCGAGAAAAATTGCTCCGTCGTCGATCTGCCGGGCATCTATTCGCTGCGGCCCTATACCCAGGAGGAGATCGTCACCCGGGATTTCATCCTGAATCAAAAGCCGGATGGCATCATCAATATTGTGGATGCCACCAATATCGAGCGTAATCTCTACCTTACTTTGCAGCTTTTGGAGCTGCGGGTCCCCATGGTACTGGCCCTCAATATGATGGATGAGGTGCGCGCCAACGGTGGCTCCATCGATGTGCAAAAAATGAGCGCCGCCCTCGGCATCCCGGTGGTACCCATTTCCGCCGCCAAGGGCGAGGGTGTATCGGAGCTTATCACCCAGGCGCTCACCGTCGCCCGGGGCAAAATCCTACCCAAGGTCACAGATTTCTGCACCGATGATTCCGCCGTCCACCGCTGCCTGCACGCCGTTATCCACCTCATCTCGGATCACGCCGAACGGCTGGGCGTCCCCACCCGTTTCTGCGCCGCCAAGCTCATTGAGGGCGGCGATACGCTGGAGCAGGACCTGCGGCTGGATGAAAACGAAAAGGAGCTGCTGGAACACTGCATCGTCCAGATGGAAAACGAAACCGGGCTGGACCGCAATGCCGCCCTGGCCGATATGCGCTACACCTTCATCGAAGGGGTCGTCGCCGCCTCGGTCACCAAGTGCCACGAAAGCCGCGAGCACGCCCGCTCCGTCCGGTTCGATCAGATCCTTACCGGCCGGTACACCGCCATTCCCACCTTTTTGGCGGTCATGTTTCTCACCTTCTACCTCACCTTCCATGTCATCGGCCAGCGTCTTTCCGATCTCCTGGCCGTCGGCATTGATGCGCTCACCGCCCTGGTCGATGGTGCCCTCACTGCCTACGGCATCAATCCGGTTGTCCACAGCCTCATCATCGATGGCATCTTTGCCGGCGTGGGCAGCGTGCTGGTGTTCCTGCCCATCATCGTCACCCTGTTTTTCTTTCTCTCCATCCTGGAAGACACCGGCTACATGGCCCGTGTCGCCTTTGTAATGGATAAGCCGCTGCGCCGCATCGGTCTTTCGGGCCGCAGCATCGTGCCGCTGCTCATCGGCTTCGGCTGCTCAGTGCCGGCCATCATGGCCACCCGCACCGTCTCCTCCGATCGCGACCGCAAAATGACCATTCTCCTCACCCCTTACATGAGCTGCTCTGCCAAAATCTCCATCTACGCCTTTTTTACGGCGGCATTTTTCCCGCAGTACGGCGCCCTGGTGATGATCGCCCTTTATCTTCTCGGCATCCTCATCGGCATCGTGGCGGCCCTCATCATGAATCACACCGCCTTCCGCGGCAAGCCCGTCCCCTTTGTCATGGAACTCCCCAACTATCGGCTCCCCAGCGCCAAAAGTGTAGGGCTGTTGTTGTGGGAAAAAGCCAAAGACTTCCTGCAGCGCGCTTTCACTGTCATTTTCCTGGCCACCATCATCATCTGGTTCCTGCAAGGCTTCGATACCCGACTCAATGTCGTGTCGGATAGCTCTTATAGCCTATTGGCGCTCATCGGCCAATGGATCGCTCCCCTTTTCGCCCCCCTCGGCTTCGCCGATTGGCGCTGCGCCACCGCCCTCATTTCTGGCTTTGTCGCCAAGGAATCTGTCGTCAGCACCCTGGAGGTCCTGCTGGGCGGTGCGGCCGTCGCTGGGATGTTCTCTCCCCGGGCCGCCATCAGCTTTTTGGTCTTTACCCTGCTGTATACCCCCTGTGTGGCGGCCATAGCCACCATCCGCCGGGAGCTCGGCTCCACCGTGAAAACAGTCGGCGTGGTAATCCTGCAATGCGGTGTAGCATGGCTAGTAGGCTGGCTGGCCTATGCCATCACAGGGCTGTTCTGATGGGCCCCCTCGATTGGCTGCTGCTGGCAGTAATCGCCACCGGCACATTTTTCGCTCTCCGGGCCGTCCGCCGGGGCCATACCGGCAGCTGCTGTGGCGATTGCGCCCGCTGCCGCCGTACCGATTGCGGCAAGAATTCAAAAACCGGGTAAAACCGCCGTTGCCTTCCTGCGAAAAGGCGCCACCCGCAGCAAACCAAAAATCAACCGGCAAAGCCGCTTTTTATGGCCCCTGCAAAATCCGGGACGCCGGCCGCAGGCCAAACCGCCCGCCGGGCGGTTTCAGCGGGCTTCGCCCGCTGGCCCCGGCTTCGCCGGGGCGGCCTGCGGCCGGGCCCTTCCTCAGCAGGGCCCCACTTCTTCACCGTTTACCTCTCACCCTTCCCCGCGGAGGTCTTCCTTCAGGACAAAAATTCACCTTCATCGCAGATAAAATAGCCAAAACAAAGCCACCGCATTTATCACAAGGTTATCAACCGCCGTTGCGAGTCATTAGCATTTTCAGGCGGCCTGTCATTTAGTCGCAACGCATCCCCTGCCCTCTTCCTTCCCGGAGAAGGCCTTCTTTTGGTGGATAACTCCCTCCATTTACGCACTACACTAAGGGAAGAAATTTACTCCAATTTTCAATAACGCAACCACATTTGTCGCAAAAGCCCCCAGCCGCCGTTGCGAATCAATAGCGGTTTTCAGGTGGACTGCCGTTTGGCCACAGCGCATCCCCTCCCCTACTCCGGAGAGGGCTTTTCTTTTGGTGGACAACTCCCCTGTTTATGCGCTATACTGGGGATGGAAATTTGCCCCGGAGGTGATTTTTATGATCTACACCGTCACCCTCAATCCCGCCATTGATGAAACACTGGAGGTGGAGCGGCTGCTGCCCGGCGGCACCCACCGCATCCTTTCCCGCGGCCGGTACCCCGGCGGCAAGGGCATCAATGTGGCAAGGGCCCTGCGCGTCTTTGCCGAGGACTGCGTTGCCCTGACCATCGCGGGCGGGACGACCGGCCAGGAGCTGGCCGGGCTGCTGCGGCAGGAGGAGCTGCCCTGTACCGTCTATGCCGCCCCTCACCCCACCCGGGTCAATCTCAAAATTTCCTCCCGGGGGGATGGACTGACCACCGAGCTGAACGCCCCCGGTCTGCTGGGGGAGGCCGCCCCTGCCGGGCGCCTGCGGGAGGAGCTGCTGGAGCGCCTTTTGCCGGGGGATGTGGTGGTGCTGTGCGGCAGTCTGCCGCAGGAACTGCCGGCCGGATGGTACCGGGATCTCACCGCTGAGTGCCGGAAAAAGGGGGCCGCCGTTTACCTGGATACCGCCGGGGAGCCACTGATTTTGGGGATCACAGCGAAGCCGGACTGCATAAAACCCAACCGGGAGGAGCTGGAGCCCCTGTACGGCTACCGCCTGGCAACCACCGAATCCCTGGCGGAAGCGGCCTGGCAGCTGCTGCACCGCGGGGTAGGGCAGGTGGTGGTTTCCCTGGGGGCGCAGGGGGCGCTGCTGGCCACCCGGGAAGCGGTACTTTTTGCCGCGGCCCCTACTGTGACCGCGCTTAACACCACCGGGGCCGGGGACACCATGACGGCGGCCCTCATCTATGCCCGGCTGCACGGGCTCACACCCGAGGAAACCCTGCAATTTGCGGTAGCGGCCGCTACCGCAAAGGTGGTACGGGCCGGAACACAGCCCCCCGTGATGAGCGACATAGGCGCCCTGCTGCCGCAGGTGGAGGTACGGTCCATTTAGGGTGCAGGAAAGAAAGCCGCCGCCCAAAACGCCGGTTTGCACCAAATGATTCAATTGTCACCTTCTCGAGAAAGGGAGGGCCCGGGAGGACGATCGGTCACACTTTGCAAAGCCCTCTACTAATATAATACGCAAAATAGAACGGATGTTCCTGCATGGAATGTCCGTTTTTTGAAAATTTTTTTATTTTTGGTGGATTTTAGGGGATAGGGTGGCAATATTTCTCTAAATAATGGATTCTATAGAGATATTTTGGACGATACAAATGGACCTTTTCGATGCGATATCTGCACAGTTTGCCGAGTCCTCATAGGCTCCCTTATGCAAAGGGTAAGCGGCGCTCCAACCCATAGCCTCCCCTGTGTAAGGGAGCCTTTGGCTTGGTGTGGCGAGTACTACTTTATCATCAAAAAGCCGCCCCGGAGGGCGGCAAGAGGGCCGTTATTGCAGATCGGCCAGATACTGCTCCAGCCGGGCTTCCAGCTGGGCGGCGGTATCCGCCAGGATGGCGCTGGGGTCGGCGGCAAGGAGCTCCGCGGGCGTGCGGCTGCCCCAGGTCATAAGCACGGTGGGCAGGCCGAGATTTTTGCCGAGGGAGATATCCACCTGGGAATCCCCCACATAAGCGACGGGGCGGGCCTCCAGCTCGCGGATAAGTTCCTGGGCGAGGGTGGGGTCCGGTTTGAGGGGGAAGCCCTCCCGCTGGCCCCAAATGGCATCCAGCATGCCGTGGAAGGTGCTTTCCCGCAGGGCATCCGCCTGGGGCTGGGGCTTATTGGTGATAACAGCGGTAAGAACGCCCTGGGCCCGGAGTCTTTGCAGCAGCTGCGGGATGCCGGGGTAGATGATGCCGGGTTTGCGGCATTCCTCGGTGTAGATGCGGTCATAGGCGGCGAGAACCTTTTGCCGCAGTTCCTCGGCGGCACCGGCGGGGCAGGCCCGGCCGATGAGGACGCGCATACCATTGCCGACCATGCCGTTATAGGCGGGGATGGGGTACTGCGGAAGGCCGTTTTCCGCCAGGGCGCGGTTGCAGCTTTCTCCGATGGCGGGGACGCTGTTCAGCAGGGTGCCGTCCATATCAAATAAGATCAAAGGTCTCATGCCATATTCCTCCAGTATTGATGCTATGCCAATATTATATCACCAAACCACTTGACCTGCAATGCAGCATGATGTACAATAAAGCCGCACAAACCGGGAGTGCGCTGCGGCGCTGAGATGGGCAAAAGCCCGAATCCCTATTACCTGATCCGGATCATACCGGCGGAGGGAGCGTTTACCAAAGCGGAGCTTTTCCGCTGCTTCTTTGCCGGATCGTCCATCAGGGACGATCTTATTTTTTTGGAGGAAAACCGTATGAAAAATGAAAACACACGCCGACTGGTGGAAAGCGCCCTGATGATCGCTATCGGCACGGTACTTTCGGAGCTGAAGGTGGGCGGCCTGTGGGCCTTTGGCGGCGGCGTGACCATTGGCAGCATGGTGCCGCTGGTACTGATCAGCCACCGCTGGGGCATTAAATGGGGCACCTTTACCGCCTTTGTTTACAGCCTGCTGCAGCTTATCCTGGGTGTGGATAATGTGCAGTACGCCACCAGTGTGGGCATGGCGATTGCCATTATCCTGCTGGACTATATCATTGCCTACACCGTAGTGGGGCTTTCTTCGATGTTCGGCTCCAGTCGGCCGGCCATCATTGGCGGTGTGGTGGTGACGCTGGGACTACGCTTCCTGTGCCACTTCCTTACCGGGTGGATGATCTGGGATGCGCTGTGGCCCAACGAGTTTGGCATGACCTCCGCGGTGTATTCGCTGTGGTACAATGGCTCCTACATGCTGCCGGAGATCGTGATCACCGCGATACTGGCCTGCATTCTGGTGCCGTGGCTGAACAAAGCCTTCCCCGCCAAGAAATAACCCTGCGGCTGATACAAGGCCGCCCCGCCGGCGGCGCCCCCGAAGGGGGCGCCGCACCCCGCCCGGAAGGGCGGGAGCCCGGTGCCGAAAGCACCGGGCAGCGGGGCGGTCTTTTTGCGCCTTGCAGAGGGTGGCGGAGGGCAATTTTTACGGATTTGCGGCGGCTGAGGGCCTGCGGAGGGAGCAAAACTGGCGGGAAGGGCGCAGCCCCCGGCGGCGGAGCCGCCGCTGCGGACGAAGTCCGCAGAAACCGCCCGGAGGGCGGTTTGGGCTGCGCCCCGGGCCCGCGCCTTTCGCGGGCTATCCGCCATAATCTGCCGGGCCGGGATTTTCGGTGCAGTAGACCGCTTCGCTGATAGCCCGGAATACCGAGGCAGGGGTCTGGCCGCCGGCGCGGCCGCCCTCCTGGAACACCACCAGGACATATTGGGGCTCCCCGGCGGGGAAAAAGCCCCCGAACCAGGCGTGGACGATCTCCTCGCCCTCCTGGTACCGGCCGGTTTGGGCGGAGGCGGTTTTGCCGCCGGCACCGCAGTAGCGGTTAGCCGCCCGGTAGCCGGTACCCTCCTCCACCACGCTTACCAGCAGGGCGCGCAGGGTCTCGGCGGTTTCGGTGTTCATCACCCGGATGGGCTCACCGGCGGGATCACTTTGCAGGATTTTGCCGTCAAAGCTCCTGCCCGCGAAAAGGGTGGGCTGCACCGCATAGCCGCCATTGGCCACGGCAGCCAGCATCCCAGCGACCTGTACCGGGGTGGCGGTGAGCCTGCCCTGGCCAAAAGAGAGGTTGGCGAGTTCCCCGGGAGTGGCCTGCGCCAATGTTGGGAGCGACCCGGCGGAAGTATTGACGCCCTCCGCCAATTGGTTCCCGGCCCCAAAGCCCAGCCGCTGGGCCATCCGCAGCAGGGCCTGGGCACCGGTACGCTGGCCCAGCTCCACGAAGTAGGGGTTGCAGGAAAGCTGCATGGCCTGCTGTAAATCCAGCGTTCCGTGGCCCGCCCGCTCGTGGCAGAAGTAGGAGTGATCTCCCAGGCGGTAGAATCCCTCGCAGCAGTAGTTCTCCGGCAGCTCCACCTCATTTTCCAGGGCAGCGGCCGCCACGCACACCTTAAAAATGGAGCCAACATTCCAGGCGGCGGTGGCCCGGTTCAGAAGAGGACTGTCTGCTGCCTCCAGTGCCGCGGCCACATCGGTCACATCGTAACCCGGGAAGCTGGCCATGGCGCGGATGGCACCGGTTTCAGCTTCCAGCAGCACCACAGCACCCCGACCCAGCACTGCGCCTTCCCGCTCCACAATCGTTTGCAGGTCCTTATCCAGCGTTAGGACAATGCCGGCCGTGTGATCGGTGGGATCGGTCACCTCCGGGGCCTGCCCGGTGGCCTGCCGCCAGGCATTTACAGTGTAGCGCACAGTGATCTCTCCACCCCAGCGGGTCAACTGCTCCTCGTAGCCGGATTCAATGCCGCAGATGCCGCGGCCTTCACCATTGATATAGCCGATGATGTGCGGGGCCAACTGATCGGCGCTGTAACGCTGCGGGACCCGGAGGGCGGTGATGCCCTCCCCGGAGATGGGGGAATCACTGGGGAGGAGCACCGGGCGGCCGCTTTGCAGCAGGGGGTAGATCTCCTCGAACCGCTCCGCCGAAAGGCCTTGCCGCAGGGCTGTCATAGCCGCCGGGGTGGGGTCCACCGCCAAGACCGTTTTTTCGCTTTCATTCACCAGTGGGCGCAGCCGGCAATCGTAGATATTGCCGCGCGCCGTACCGGCCGAAAGGGTATAGTGGCTCTGCGCCGCGGCGGTTTGGCGGTACTGTTCCCCCTGGCCAATGACAAAAATGCGCAGCAGCACCCCGCACAGCGCCAGCAGCAAAATGACATGTACCCACAGCACCCGGCGGGCCAACGAATTTCTCATACCCATAGGCGCAAAAGGGCGCCGCGGTAATCCCGGGCGACCTGCGCCGGAGCATGAGTGATGCACAGTGCGTCACCGGCCTGCCGGCCCAGGACCACCCGTTTTTCCCCGTTCATCATGGTAAAGCTGAGCAGCGCTTCCTCCACCCCGCGCTGCGTCACCTGCCCGGCGGGGACGGCGCATCCCGCCCGCTGAGCGTCATTAAAGGGGCTGTGGGTGACGGTAAGGATGGGCTTCTCATTCTGCATCATGCGCAGCAAAAGCGGCGTGTAGGGGCCATAGGGGGCATCACAGCGGCGGTCATCCCCATAGTAAAGGATATCCGCCAGGCCGTACAAGGTACGCTGGCGGCGCTCACTTTGGGCATCTAACAATAGGATATTCTCCCAGTTGTTTTCCCGGATCACGCGGCGCAGCAGCTGCTTATCGCCGCCGTTGCCGGCAATGACCGCCGCGATGCCCTGTTCCCGCAGGCTGCCGGCCGCGCCCACCAGCAGCTCCGGCAGATGCCGGTCATTGAGGTGCCCGGCGTAGGCGGCGATAACGGGATAACGCTCCCGCAGGGCCCGGATCGCTTCAGCGTCGGCTTCCCGCAGGGGCTGGGGAGATGCCTGCGGCGGAGCGGGCGCCGGCAGGGTGGCCAGGTGGGCCGGGGTGATCTCCTTTTGGCGGCAGTAGTCCTCCCCCTTTTGCAGGAAGGAGACCACGGTATCGGCCCCGCGCAGCGCATAGCCCATGGCATACTCCGCGATGCACTGATTGAGGCGGCTGTCCTCCGCGGGGTAAAGCTCCCGCTGCAGCTCCGGCCAGGTCTCCCTCAGCTCAAAGACGGTTTTTGCGCGGGCCAGCTTGGCGATGCGCTGAGCGCAGAAATAATCGTAGGGGTAGCCGCTGGCCGCAATGACGATTTCCGGATGATAGCGCTCCACCAATTTGGGGGCGTTCAGATACAATTTTTTGAGGAAGGACTGCACGCTTTTGCGGTACTCCCCCACCCCGTGGTCATAATCCGGAGAGAGGAGCGGGCAAAAGGTGACACCCTCCAGCTGCTGCTCCTCCATCTCCTTTTCCACGGTCAGATTTTTGCCGCGGCGGTGGCTGTACCCGGCGGTCACGATGGTGACCTCATCGCCGCACTGCTGCCAGCCCTGCGCCAACTGCACCGCCCGGCAATCCCCGCCTGATGAGGGCAGCGCCGCGTGGTGGTCAATATACAGGATCTTCATACTGATTTCCTCCGTTTGATGCGATTGAGGAAAGTATGGGATGCCCCCGGCAGGATAATCATTGCCGCGGGGGAAAATCCATCCGCTGCCGTATTGCAACCGGCGGCCGCAGCCTGTATAATCATAATGAAAAATGACGAACCAACCCCGAAGGAGGCCCCATGGAGCTGCTGATTGTGACCGGTCTTTCCGGCGCGGGCAAGACCCGCGTCATCAATGCGTTGGAGGACATCGGATTCTACTGCGTGGATAATATTCCCCCGGCATTGCTGGGCGGCTTTGCCGATCTGTGCTACTCCCCGGCGGCCCATCACGGCCGCTCCGCCATTGTGATGGATTCCCGCAGCGGGAAGATGTTCCGTGAGCTGCCCCACGCCCTGGAGGAGCTGCGCTGCCGCCATATCCCTTACCGTATCCTTTTCCTGGAGGCGAGCGCCGAGGTGCTGCTGCGCCGCTACAAGGAGACCCGCCGGAGACATCCGCTGCTGGATGAATGTGACGGCTGCCTGGAGGACGCCATCCGGGAGGAGCGCCGCCTGCTGAAGCCCATACGGGATGCCGCCGACTATATCATTGATACGACCTCCCTTTCGCCCAGCCAGCTGCGCGGGCGCATCGTGACCATCTTTGAGGGAGAGACGACCCCCATGCTCATCAGCTGCCAGTCCTTTGGCTTCCGCAATGGTCTGCCGCAGGACGCGGATCTGGTCTTTGATGTGCGGTGCCTGCCCAACCCCTACTATGTGCCGGAGCTAAAGGAGCACGACGGCACTGAGGGGCCAGTGCGCGACTATGTGATGAACGCCCCGGAAAGCCATGAGATGCTGCAAAAGCTGGAGGAGCTGCTGGCCTTTTCCATCCCCCTATACCAAAGGGAAGGCAAAAGCCAGCTGGTAGTGGCCGTGGGCTGCACCGGCGGCCGCCACCGCAGCGTGGCCATTGCCTGCCAGCTGGCCGCCTACCTGCGGAGCCTGGGCTACCGGGTGGAGCTTTCTCACCGGGATAAGGACAACCGGCGGTAAAGGACTGTTTTGCCGAAAGAAGGATGCCGATGCGGAGGACAGCCGGCGGAGGAGCCGGGAGATCCGGAACGCGCCGGGCACCTATGCCGAAAAACACGGACGGAGGATACCATGGTAAGACCGATTTGCAAGGATGAGATGTTTCTCTCGCAAAAAGCGAAGCCCGCGGAGGAAAGCGACCTGCCGGTGGCCGGGGACCTGCTGGAGACGCTGATGGCGCACCATGAGGAATGTGTGGGCATGGCCGCCAATATGATCGGCGTGAATCGGTGCATCATCGCCTTCCAGGATGGGGCGGGCTATACCGTGATGCTGAACCCTAAAATTCTGCAGAAAAGCGGGGCTTATGAAACCGAGGAAGGATGCCTTTCCCTGACGGGTGTACGCCCCGTAAAGCGCTGGAAAAGGATAAAGGTTCGCTGGCAAAATGAAAAGCTGGAGATCCGCATTAAGACCTATACCGGCTGGACAGCGGAGATCATTCAGCATGAGATAGACCACTGCGAGGGGATCCTCATCTGATAAAATGAAGTGTGGCGACAGAAAACCTGCAAAAATATTTTTACGCTACCCCCTTGACAAATGACCGGCGGGAGTGTATTATCGTGCTAACATACCAAAGCAAATGGAACCGGAAGGGAGGATAACACAATGACAAGCTACCGCGTAATGGGCCATAGCGCTTCCTCTTGTTGTTGCATACTGAACTCCCGGACATCCAAGATGGCCAGGCGCTTTTAGTATGCCGTAAAGCGCCTGCACACAGCGCAAAATGTGTGGATAAGAGCCATTCCTGCCGGGAGCTTGCAAAAGCCCCCGGCTTTTTGTTTTACCAAAATTGCGAGAAAGACGGTGGAGAAGCTGAACTGGGAATTTATGATGAAGGTGCTGCCGCTGTACCGGGAGGCCCTGTGGCTGACACTGCGGCTGGGGCTGTGCGGTACGGCGCTGGCTTCAGCAGTGGGACTGCTGTGCGCGGCCATCCAGTACGAAAGAGTGCCGGTGCTGCGGCAGATCGTGGCGGGATACATAGAACTGAGCCGCAATACGCCGCTGCTCATCCAGCTGTTTTTTATCTACTACGGCCTGCCCAAAATCGGGATAAAGACCGACCCGGCGGTATGCGGCGTGGTAGGGCTGGCATTCCTGGGCGGCAGCTATATGGCGGAGGCCTTCCGCAGCGGACTGGAGGCGATCGAGCCCATCCAGCAGGAAAGCGCCCTGAGCCTGGGCCTGACCCGTGGGCAGACCATGCGGTATGTGATATTGCCGCAGGCCATGAGTATCAGCATGCCGGCCTTTATGGCGAATGTGATCTTCCTGCTGAAAGAGACCAGCGTATTCAGCGCGGTGAGCCTGATGGACCTGATGTTTACGGCCAAGGATCTCATTGCCATGTATGCCAAGACCACCGAGGCGCTGGCGCTGCTGGTGGTGTGCTATCTGCTCATTCTGCTGCCGGTATCTCTGCTGGGCAGCTGGCTGGAAAGGAGGCTGCGCTATGCCTGACCTGGGACTGGAGGTACTGCTGAAGGGCAAAAACGCTGTCAGGCTCCTGGGGGGACTATGGGTGGCGCTGCGGGTCAGCCTCATCTCGGTGGCCATCAGCATCCCGCTGGGAATCCTGCTGGGGGTGCTGATGACCAGAAAGAATCGGCTGATCCGGGCGATCCTGCGCATCTACCTGGAGATCATCCGCATTATGCCGCAGATGGTACTGCTGTTCTTAGCCTACTTTGGCACGGCGAGAGCCTTTGGGTGGAACCTGGATGGCGAAACGGCGGCGATCATTGTCTTTGCGCTGTGGGGCACCGCCGAAATGAGCGACCTGGTGCGTGGCGCATTGGTATCCATCCCGCGGCACCAGTACGAAAGCGCCGAGGCACTGGGACTGACGCGGGGGCAGGTATTCCGCTATGTGGTGCTGCCGCAGACGGTACGCCGGCTGCTGCCGCAGTCCATCAATCTCATCACCCGCATGATAAAAACCACCAGCCTGATTTTGATGATCGGCGTGGTGGAGGTGCTGAAGGTAGCGCAGCAGATCATTGAGGCGAACCGGACGGCCAGCCCCAACGCGGCCTTCGGCATCTATCTTACGGTATTTCTGCTGTATTTTCTGGTGTGCTGGCCCATCAGCCTGCTGGCCAGAAAACTGGAACGAAAATGGAGGTAACAGGCGATGTCAGACTCATTGCTGGAAATAAGGAACCTGACCAAGCGCTACGGTGAAAACACCGTGCTGCGGGATCTGAGCTTTACGGTACGGAGGGGCGAGGTCATCGTGGTGCTGGGACCCAGCGGCTGCGGTAAAAGCACTCTGCTGCGATGTATCAACGCGCTGGAACCGATCCAGGGGGGAGAAATTCTCTTGGGCGGCGAGGTGATAGACCGCAGCCCGGCGGGGCTGCCTGCCCTGCGGCGGCGCATCGGGATGGTGTTCCAAAGCTACGAGCTGTTCCCCCATATGACGGTGATGGAAAATATTCTGCTGGCGCCATGTAAGGCACTGGGCACCAAAAAGGAGGACGCCAAGGCGGAGGCCGAAACACTGCTGCGCCGGGTAGGCCTGTGGGAAAAACGGGACAGCTACCCACGGGAACTGAGCGGCGGACAAAAACAGCGGGTGGCCATTGTGCGGGCGCTGTGTATGCATCCGGAGGTCCTGCTCTTTGATGAAGTGACAGCGGCGCTGGACCCCGAAATGGTGCGGGAAGTGCTGGATGTGGTGCTGGATCTGGCCCGGGAGGGCAAGACCATGGTCATAGTGACGCATGAGATGCAGTTTGCCCGCGCCATTGCCGACCGGGTGCTGTTCCTGGAGGACGGCAAAATAGCGGAAGAAGCGGCACCGGAGGATTTTTTCACCGCTCCCAAGACCGAACGGGCCAAAAAGTTCTTAAAGACATTTGAATTTGATGAAGTCAAGCCCCATAGGGATTGATATAAAGACGATAAAAAGGAGAAATTACAATGAAAAGCACAAGAAAATGGATCGCAGCCATCATGACAGTACTGATGCTGGTACTGATGGCAGCCTGCGGCAATGGCGGCAACGCAGCCAATGAAAATAAAGCAGGGTATCGCACACTGGAGGAGATCAAGGCGGCGGGGACCATCAATATCGGGGTATTCTCCGATAAGAACCCCTTTGGCTATGTGGATGAGAACGGCGAGTATCAGGGCTACGATGTGTACTTTGCCCGGCGGCTGGCGGAGGATCTGGGTGTTAAGGTGAATTTCATCTCCACCGAGGCGGCCAACCGTATTGAATACCTCAAGACCGGCAAGGTAGATGTGATCCTGGCCAACTTTACCGTAACCCCTGCCCGGGCCGAGGAAGTGGACTTCGCGCTGCCCTACATGAATGTAGCACTGGGCGTTGTTTCTCCGGAAGGGCGGGTCATCACCACGCTGGAGGACTGGGATGAGAACGATGAGATGATCGTTATTTCCGGCACGACCGCCGAGACCTACCTGACCGAGAATTATCCCAACATCAAGCTGCAGAAGTACGATACCTACGCCAACGCCAAGAACGCGCTGGAGAACGGCAACGCGGCAGCCTGGGCCAACGATAACACCGAGGTGCTGGCCTATGCCATGCAGAACCCCGGCTATGTGGTGGGCATTCCCACTCTGGGCGGCAATGACACCATAGCCCCCGCTGTGACCAAGGGCAACACCACCCTGCTGGATTGGCTGAATGAGGAGATCAAGGCGCTGGGTGAGGAGAAGTTCTTCCACGCAGACTATGAGGCCACCCTGGCCGATACCTACGGCCTGGACTATGAGGATGAACTGGTGGTAGAAGGCGGCGTCACCGCCGGCTAAGCGCACAAAACCAAACCTGCATAAAAACACACCCGTCTTTCTCCGGTAAGGAGAGGGGCGGGTGTCGTTATATTTACAGGTGTTTTTCCAGGCCGCTTTTTTGCAGGCCACGGAGGGTGAGATAGATAAGATAGCCATAGACCGGCACCAGCAGAAGCTTGAGCGGAGCTTTGGCCACTGTCCAGGCCCAAAAGTTTTTGCCCATATAGAAGGAGAGCCAGACTGCATTGAGCAGCAAGCCCCACAGGATGCTGACCGCCGCACTGGCCGCCAGGCACCGGGGAAAGGTCACGGGCTTGCGGTACAGCAGCAGGCCGTAGGTAAGCCCCCGCAGCGCCGCCGTAAGGGTAAAGCCCGGGAAGAACGATAGCCCGGAGGTCCCCACCGCGGAGCCCAAAAGGTCGGCGGCAGCGGCTACCCCGGCGCCCCACCAGGGGCCCAGCGCCCAACCGCACACGGCACTGGCCAGGGTTTGCAGACTTACGCGTTCCGCGCCACCCATAAGGTAGACGCAAAACACACGGGTGAACAGAAGATCCAGCGCCACAAACAGCGCTGCCAGCACCAGCTTTTTCAAAGCATTGTTACGGTTCATTCAGGGGGATTCCTCCTTCAGGGTCATGGGGTTGCCTGGGGTTTGGGGGCGGCGGCAGGCTCTTCGGCGGGCCACAGTCCGGCATCATCCCACAGGTGGCGGAAGAAATCCTTCCGCAGGATAAGCTTGGAGTAATTGAATTTCTGATCCACCAGGCGGTTCATGCTGCTGACATAGTAGTCATCGCTGCCGGTGTCAATTAGGGAGGTATAGTGATCGGTGGAGGCATTATAGCAGCCAAAGGCGGTCAGCCAGCTGTGATCCTGGAAGATGACCGGCGACCGGGTATCGCTCAGCATATCGGTGCCCATCATCAGCCGGGAATCATAGGGCAGATCGAATAGATTGCTGACCGTCGGCAGGATATCCAGGCTGGAAACCGGCTTATCAATGACGACGGGGCCCTCCATATCGGCGCTCCAGATGAGGAAGCAGCTTTGGTAAAGGGAAAACTGATCCAGCTCCCTGCCCGCCAGCGCGTTCAAGGATTCAGTATCCAGACCGTAGGGGTAGTGGTCGGGCGCCAGCATGATGACGGTATCCTTATCATGGCCGGTTTCTTCGAGCTTTTGCAGCAGCACACCGATGGCTTTATCCAGCTCGATATTGCAGGCAAGGTAGGCACGAGCGGCCTCCGGCAGGTCAAGTTCGACCACCGCCTCCTCATTGCACATGGCCATGGCGTTGCCGAAGAAATTATACTCCAGATGCCCGCTAACGGTGAGGTAATAGGTCATAAAGTGCTCATCCGCCAGCACGGTATCCAGCGTAGCGTTCATCATATCCACATCGGATTCCGGCCACATGACCTTAATGTTCAGTCCGTTGCCCACGCCCTTATAGTCGTAGCCAAGGTTCGGGTGGGATTTATCGCGGGAATAATAGGTATAGGTGTGGTCGTGGTAGGCGCGGGTGGTGTAACCCATGGCCCTAAACTGATTGCCGAAGGAGAAGGGCAGCCAGTTGGTGGCGGATTCGGTCATACTCCAGGTACCGGTAACGGGGATCATCCCCAAAAGGTTCACATATTCGCCGTCCAGTGTGGAAACGCCCCAAATGGGATTATAGAAATTGGTGAACTGAAAGCCCTCGCTCCACAGCTTGTAGAGATTTGGAGTCAGGTTGGGATCAATGGCGTATTTCCACAGGCTTTCGCAGGTAAGGAAGATGAGATTCTTCCCCGCAAAGTAGCCGGTATACTCATTTTTGGTGCTGGGGGTCACTTTGGCAAAGTAGCGGTACATCTCCGCCAATGTTTGGTCCTCGGTCGCTTCGGCCAGCGCCGCAAAGTCGATCTCCATCACCTGCTTTTCAGCATCCGACTCCGGCTCAGGTTCAGGTTCCGGTTCAGGTTCCTCCACCGTTACCGCCGGCATGGGGCCAAAGATGGCATTGCGTGCCTCGATGCGGAAGGTGGTAAGCAGCCCAAAGCGGCTGACCGAAAGATTGCTGATAAAATCGGTGGTATACAGGCGGCTGACGCTCATAGCACCGCCGGTATCCAGCAGGGCCCCGCCGGTGGTGATGGTTTGCAGCGCCAGCGCTGCGATAAGCGGCCACAGCAGCTCTTTCCACTGTTCATGGCCCCAAGCAATGCGCTTTTTGCCCTGCCAGAGGAGCAGCGCAATGGGCACCAGCATAAGCAGCAGCGCCCACCAGCATTGTAATATGGTGGAAAAGATGACGCTGGCAAACTGCGCCACCTGCCCTGCCCCGCCGACTGAAAACAGCGTGAAGTAGACCTTGAAGATGGCATAATACACCACCTGGCCCATGTAGAAGATGCTGAAGATCCCCCACAGGGCAGTTACAATAATACGGCCCGCCTTGGGAGAAAAGGCCTTGCCCAAAAGGGCCAGCAGCACCCCGGCCGCCAGCGAATAGCCGAAGGTATATAAAAGGCCCTTGGGATAATCAAAGCCGATGGTGGAGATACGCAGCACCAGCTCCATCCACAGCACCGCCACCGGGAAGAACCACATGCCCCGCCAAGCGGCCCACCGGGATGTTTTCTGCGGCTGGGCTTCTTCTACCGGGGAGGTAATATTCGGTTCGGTGACTGTCATTTGTTAACACTTCCGTTCTGATCCAAAGTCGCCAAATACTTCCTAATTTCGTATTTTTTCGTTTTATTATAGCACAGCCTTTTCCCGCTGCCAACAAGTAATATCTGTATTCCTGCGCATACTATCCCTGCTCCATTCCATCTTTAATAGGAGGTACCCCTATGAACAGCTATTTTGACCAGCAGTGGGATCAGCAACTGGCCGGACGGCCGCAGGCGCTGGCCGCCTTTACTTCCCTTTCCCCCGCCGCACAGGAGCGCATTGTGGGCTATGTGCAAAGCTGCGATAACACCCACGAGGCATCCCGCCGCATCAGCCGTATGCTGGCGCAGCTGGAGGCAGGCGAATACACGCCGTCCGAGGAATAATCCCCACAAAAAAGCCGCCGCGGAGAGCCTTTTCGCTTTCCCCGGCAGCTTTTTACTTATTTACTGGCGCCCCGCCAGCTTGTAGTCATCGCTGAAGCTGAAATAAGGACAGGCCGTATACTGGTGCTGCAAAAACAACACCATCTCGTCCTCATCCAGGTTCATCTCGCACACATAGCAGTCCATTTCGTCATCGTACTCGTAGTGGGCACAGAACTCGCAGCTGCCGCCCGGCTTTTCGGTCTTTCCCGCCATGGCTGCGCCTCCTTACAGCTCGCACGCGGTAAAGCTGCCGTCCGCATTCACCGTAATGGGATGGTAGCTGTTGCCGGAATACTTGAGGATGGTTTTAAGCCGCGGGCGCTCGTTTTCACTGTAAAAGACGAAGGAAACGCCCTCCCGGCCGGCACGGCCGGTGCGCCCGATGCGGTGCAGGTAGTACTCGTTTTCATTGGGGATCTCGTAGTTAAAGGCAGCGTCCACCTGCTCCACATCAATGCCGCGGGCGGCTACATCGGTGGCTACCAGCACATCAAATTCATTATTGCGGTACGCCCCCATGATGCGGTTGCGCGCGGCCTGCTCCATATCGCCATTGAGGCACTTGGCACGGATACCCGCCTTCTCCAGGTGGGTCACCAGACTGACGGTGCCGTACTTGGTATTGCAGAACACCATACTGCGGCGGTATTCCTCCCGCTTTAACAGGTTGATAAGCGTTTCAATGCGCTCCCGGCCGCTGCACTTGATGCAGTATTGGGTGATGCGGGGTTTACTTTCCGCCACCGGCTCCACCACCAGCTCCACGGGGTCCAGCTGGTACAGCCAGCCGATATCCATGACCTCACGGGAAATGGTGGCCGAAAACATGGACATCTGCTTGGTGCGCGGCACCCGGTCCAAGATCCACCGTACATCCTGGTAGAAGCCCATATCCAGCATTTCGTCCGCCTCATCCAGCACGATCATCTCGGTGCGGTCGATAGCGACATTGCGCCGGCGCATATGGTCCATCAGACGGCCAGGGGTAGCCACCACGATCTGCGGGTTCTTCCGGAGGGCGTTGATCTGCGGCTGCATGGACTGCCCGCCATACACGGCCACGATGGAAAAGCCGGGGATATATTTGCCCAGCTTCTGCAGCTCCTCGGTGATCTGCAGGCAGAGCTCCCGGGTGGGGCACAGGATGACCCCCTGCACATAGCCTTTTTCCGGCCGGATGCGCTGCACCATCGGCACGCCGAAGGCGCAGGTCTTGCCTGTACCGGTGGGGGCCTTGGCAATGACCTCCTTGTCGGCCAGCAGCTCCGGGATCGCTTTCTGCTGGATCTCGGTCATCTCGGTAAAGCCCATCTCCGCTATGGCCTTCTTCATCTCCTCGCGGATGGGCAGTTCCTGGTAATTTGTTATCATGCTCTACTTCCTTTTCCTTTTTGACCCTCTGCAGGCTCCCGGTGGGGGCGCAGCCCGTTTCGGCTCCGCCGAAACACACGAGCTCCGCTCGTGTCGCCCGCCCTCTGGGCGGGCGGGGCTGCGCCCCATGCCGGCCTTCTGCTGAGTCTTTTCGTTTTTTATCTCGTCCGGGAGCTATTATAGCATCTTTTGCGCCCCTTTTCAATGTAAATCCCACCGAATCACCGTGCAGCCACCCCGGCCGTAGTATGCCAATGAATCTTTCCGAAAGGAGTGACATGATGAGATACTGCAATAACGGCGGCTGCATGGGCGCCCAGCCCGGCTATGCCCCTGCGGGGATGAACCGCACCCGCCGCATCATCGATAGCGAATATCCCATTGCCATGGCCTATGTACCGTGGCAGCGCTGGGGCGAAACCTACGATGCCGAGAAAGCACTCTGCCGGGGGACCTTATTCCCGGCGCTGGATCTGCCGTTTACCGGCTGCGAATGTGAAAGGGGGGCTAACCGTGGCTGAAAATAACCTCTGCCAGCTGACAAGGGAAGTCCAGCGGCAGACCTTTACCGCACTGGAATGCCACCTGTACCTGAATACCCATCCGGATTGCCAGGAGGCGGCCGCTGCCTTTGCCAAAGCCTGCGAAAAGCTGGATGCCGCCCGTACCGCCTATAATGAGGCCGCCCCGCTGACCCCCTGTGCCGCGGCGGGCAGCCGTAACTGGAGCTGGGGCTGCACTCCCTGGCCTTGGGAGGGTTGAATATGTGGAACTATGATAAGATTTTGGAATTCCCGGTCAATATCAAGCGCCCCAACGCCAAGGCCGCACAGATCATCATAAGCCAATACGGCGGACCCGATGGCGAATTGGGCGCCAGCCTGCGCTACCTTTCGCAAAAATTTGCCATGCCCAACCGCCGGGTCGCCGGTCTCCTCAATGATATTGGCACCGAGGAGCTGGCTCATCTGGAGATGATCGGCACCATCGTCCACCAGCTCACCAGGAATCTCTCCATCGAAGAGATCAAAAATTCCGGCTTCGCACCCTACTTCGTCGATCACACCGTTGGCATCTGGCCGCAGGCCGCCAGCGGCATGCCCTTCTCCTCTGCCTCCATGCAGTCCACCGGTGATCCCATTACCGACCTGAGCGAGGATATGGCCGCCGAGCAAAAAGCCCGCACTACCTACGATAACATCCTTCGTCTCATCGATGACCCCGATGTCATTGCGCCCATCCGCTTCCTGCGGGAGCGGGAGATCGTCCATTACCAGCGGTTTGGCGAAGCCCTCCGCATGGTGCAGGATGACCTTAATTCCCGCAATTTCTATGCCTTCAATCCCGCCTTCCGCGGCTAACCTCCTCCATGCAATAAAAAGAGCCTCCGTCCGATTTCCCCGGGCGGAGGTCTTTTCCTTCTCTTTTATTCTTCAGCCTTGTTATCTGGCAATATGCTCAGCCCAGTCGTCACCCATCCGCTCCTTGATGTAGCAGTCGATGACTTCCGCAGCCCTGTCAAAGCCGATCTTAGAAGTATTGATGGTCAGCTCATAGTAGCGGCTGTCGCCCCACTTCTCCTTGCAGTAGAAGTTATGGTACAGCTTGCGGCTCTTGTTATTTTTCTGGATCATCATTTCCGCGTCCTCATTGGAAACATGGAATTCCGTCGCCACGCGCTGGATCTTTTCCGGCATATCGCCGGTCACAAAGATGCTGATGACCCCCCGGTAGCCCTTTAGGATGGAGCTGCCGCAGCGTCCCACCACAATAAAGCTCTCGCCGGATTTTGCCTTCTCCCGCAGGAAGTCAAATTCCATATAGGCAATGACATCCTCCGGGGAGTTGCTGTATCCATCTATGGAGCGGGTGAACAGCCGGTTGCGGGGCTTTTCGTCATACTCCTTCAGCTTCTCCAGGTTCAGGTTCTTTTCCTTGGCAATAACCTCGATGATGGTACTGTCGTACACCGGCAGCCCATATTTTTCACCCAGCATATCGGCTATCAGGTGTCCGCCGGAGCCGTATTCCCGGCCAATAGTAATGATGACCTGCTGCTTTTCGTGTTCCATACTGTCCTCCCTTTCTGCTTAGAAATATCTCAGCTTGATGACGATCATGGCGATGCCCAGCACAATAATGGTCGCCGGGATGGCGGTCTTGCAGTAGCGGCCCCAGCTTACCGGGTGACCGGCCTTAGAAACCACCGAGGTACCCACTACATTGGCCGAAGCACCAATGGGGGTGGCGCTGCCGCCGATATCGGTACCAATGGAAAGTCCCCACGCCAGGGTGGAAAGATCGGCGCCGGTGGTGGCCGCCAGTGTCTTTATTACAGGTACCATTGTAGCAGCAAACGGAATATTGTCAACTACCGAACTGGCCACAGCGGAGATCCACAGCACGATGTAGACCATCGCCAGGATGTTGCCGCCGCACAGCTTGCCGATAAATTCCGCGATCATCACCAGTACACCGGTCTGCTCCAGGCCGCCTACCACCACAAACAGTCCGATGAAGAATAGCAGGGTCTGGTAGTCCACGCCGCGGATGATCTCCTTGGCATCCTTGGCAAAGCAGATCAGCGTCAGTATCGTGATCGCCACACCGATAAGCGCCACGGTCAAATGGGTCTGGGCATGGGTCACCAGCAGCACCACCGCGCACAGGAAGATGACGCAGCTCAACACAAATTCCTTCTTATCAGTAATGGCTTCGCTCGGGTCGGGATAATGTACCGTCAGCCCGGCATTGGCCGCCGCGCTGGCCGTCAGCTCCTTGCGGTAAGCCAGCGCATAAAACACCACGCTCACCACCAGGGCGATGCCGGCAATAACGCCGGTATTGGTGATAAAATCGGCAAAGCTGTAACCCAACGCAGTCCCAACGATGATATTGGGCGGGTCGCCGCACATGGTGGCGGAGCCACCCAGGTTCGCGCAGAAAATTTCCGCCAGCACCATAGGCACCGGGTCAAATTTCAACAGCTGAGAAAGCTCGACCGTTACCGCCGCCAGGAACAGAATGACGGTGATACTATCGATAAACATGGCCAGTACGGCGCTCATCACCATAAAGGTAATAAGAATAGGCATTACCTTATATTTTACCGCCTTGGCTATGGTCAGGCACAGCCAGCGGAAAAAGCCCGCCTTTGCCATGCCCTCCACCATCACCATCATACCGGCCACAAAAATGATGGTCTCCCAGTTGATACCGCTGGAGCTGCTCTCTCCGGAGCTGATCCAGAAATTCCCGGTGATAATGGTTTTTAGGTTCAGTGTTTCCATTATCGCCTGCGGGCTCTTCATGCATACACCAAAGACGATGATGAGTGTTGCCGCGGCGCACCCCAGTGTGATGTAATGCCGCGGAATCTTATCCAGTATGATCAGTGCGAACATCAGCACAAAGATCACAATGGCAGCAATCGCTTCCATAATCTCTATACCCCTTTTCTCATAAACTGTATTCGCCGCATCTGGCGTCTTTCAGCTCCGTTAATATAACATACTAAATATGAAAAGGGATATCTCAAAAAAGTCTACCCATATTTCCAAAAAGGAATATCTCTTTTTTCTTCCGTGCCTGGTTTCCGTTAATTTACGGCAGTTTTGCGCAACTATTTTTAATGAAAAGCATCAAATTGCGCAACTATGACAAAATTTTATCCAACTTGTCCCATTTCAAAAAAGCATCGCTTTACCCTGCTATCCGTTTTTTGTCTTGCTTTATAGCGTATATGCTATCAATAAATTTCGCCGTCCAGCGGGAATTCCTTCTCTTAATATATATCATTTCATTTATATATTATAACCATCGCTCCCCACAGAACCGCCAGCAGCACTACATTCACCGCCGTAAAAAAGAGCATATATTTTCCGGTCCTGGCCCCATCCGCCGCGGCGTACAGCTTGTAGGAGATCAGACTTGCCATTGAGGCGATCAGGGTGCCCAGCCCGCCAAGGTTCACCCCCAGCAGCAGCGCCGGGTAATCGGCGGTAAAGCCGGAAAGCAGCATGGCCGCCGGCACATTGCTTATCACTTGGCTCAGCAGGATCCCCACCGTCATTTCCCTCCCTGCCACCAGTCCGGAAAGCGCCTCGCTAACGGTCGGCAGAGCCTTCATATTCCCCACAAAAACAAAGAAAAACAGAAAAGTCAGCAGCAGGCTGTAATCCACACGCCGCAGCAGCCGCCGGTCGGCAAGCAGGGCCGCCAGCACCGCCGCGCCCAGCGCTATTCCGTAATGCAGCACACGCAGCACCGAAAGCAGACATACCGCGAATACCGCTCCCCACAGCAGCAGCCCCCGGCGGTCCGGCCGGTTCAGGCGGATATCAGCCGCGCCCAACGGCCGGCAGGGCAGGCACAGTACCGCCGCGCTCAGTAGCACCAAAGATAGACCCGTTACCGGCGCCATCAGCCGCAAAAACTCTCCCAGCCCCATCCCAGAAAGGGAATAGAGATACAAATTCTGCGGGTTGCCCAAGGGGGTCATGGCGCTGCCCAGGTTGGCCGCCACCGTTTGCAATGCAATAATAGGGATATTGAATCTTTCAGTACCGGTCTGGGCGGTCAGCATCAGCGTCAGCGGCACAAAGGTGATCAGCGCCACATCATTGGTCATCAGCATCGCCGCAAAAAAGCACACCCCCACCAGTACGGCCGCCAGCCGCCGGGTATCCCTCATCCGGCGCAGCAGGGCAGCCGTCACTGCATCAAATAGTCCGGCCTGTCCCAGCGCCGCTACTGCCAGCATCAAGGCCGCCAAAAGCGCCAGCACACGCCAATCTATATAGCCCAGATAGGCCGCTGAGGGCCTGACCCAAAAGGCGGACACCACCGCCAGCACCAGCGATACCGCCAGCACTGGGTCCTTTTTCAGTTTTAATAAAATTTGATGTTTCACCATGTCCACGGTCCTTCTCCGGCGTTTTGTCAGCTGCCTCCCCGTTTTCTAAACGGCACAGGGGGCGGCCTGCGGCCGCCCCCTTGCAGTGATCTGCCCTCTTACGGTTACTTCAGCACCTCCGGGTACAGTCCATCGGCCGTCAGCGCCGCCATGGCCGCCGCCACCTTTTCGTGGTCCTCCCGGTAGGTCACCCCGTACCACTTGTTATGTACCGGCAGCACCGTCACCTCGGCGCAGCCCTCGTGCAGCAGATCGCCTATCATCTCCGGCAGCAGGAACTCGCTCTTTAGCGGGTCCTCCATGTGCTCCAGAAAATGAATAAACCGCGGCTGGAATTCCTCCATCAGCTCCGGCGGGCAACCCCAACAGTTCATCGAAACCGGGGTCTGCGGGTCATATTCCACTTCCGCTTCCCGGCTCACATCGGTAATGCGCCCATCTGCTGTCCAGCCGATCTTCAGCCGCTCGTCAATATCAGTCAGCTTGCCGTTTGCATCCACCGTGCAGACGCCGCGCGCCACCGTCCCCTTATCGGAAAGGGTGTTTACCAGACGGTAGCCCGCCATGCACAGCTGCAGCTTACCATTCTCCTCGTGCGGCGCGGTCAAAAAGCCGTACAGCTCCTCAAAAGGCTCCGGGCCGTAGTAGTCATCCGCATTGATGACCGCAAACGGCTCCCGCAGCATCCCGGCGCAGCACATCACCGCATGGGCAGTGCCCCAGGGCTTCTGCCGCCCCTCCGGGATGGCATACCCCTCCGGCAGATCGGTCATGCGCTGGTAGGCATATTCTATCTTGGCCTCGGTATGCCGCCGCCCGATGCGCTCCTCGAAGATCTCCCGGTTTTCCGGTTTGATGATGCAGATGACTCGGCCAAAGCCCGCCTTCATCGCATCGTGGATAGAATAATCAATGATGAGCTCCCCGTGGGGGCCGACCGGTTCAGCCTGCTTCAGCCCGCCGTAGCGGCTGCCCAGCCCTGCGGCCATAATGACAAGTGCCGGTTTCTGCATATCATCTTCTCCTTTTCTGGTATTCTGCCCGGAGCCGGTCCGCCCCGCAGGTCGGCGCCGCCTGCGGCGGCGCCTCGCGGCCTTACGGCCGCTCCGCCCGCCCGGCTTCGCCGGGCGGGCGCCCCTGCGGGGCGGGCCCATACCCCGGCGGCTCCCAATAGCATTATAGCAAACTTCTCCCCAAAATGCCACATCATTTTGCCCCGCGGCTAATATATATGCCAAAAAGGGGGGCTTGCCATGCGGGAAACACTGTGGGTACCGGTGGTCGCGGTGCTGGGGCCGCTCATCGGTTCGGCGGTAGGGGTGCTGCTGCCCAGCCGGGAAAGCCTGCTGCACCGCCTGCTGGCCTTTGCCGCCGGAACCATGCTCACCCTCTCTTTTTTGGAACTCATCCCGGAAAGCCTTTCCGCCTGCTCCCCGCCTGCCTGCGCCGCCGGGTTAGCGGTAGGGGTCTTTGGGGTGCTGGCGCTGCACCACCTGCTGCCCCCCACACCGCCCAGCCACCCCGGCGGGGAGTGCCGCACCGCACTTCTTATGGTCGCGGCCATTATGCTGCACAACCTCCCCGAAGGCATCGCCATGGCAGCAGGCAGCGAAAACCGCACCATGCTGCTCATCGCCGTGGCCATCGCCACCCACGATGTCCCAGAGGGCATCTGCACAGCGGCCCCTTATCTTTACGCCACCCATCACCGCGCAAAGGCCTTTTGGCTCTCCCTTTCCACCTGCCTACCCACCCTGCTGGGCTACGGACTGGGGCGGCTGCTGTGGCGGCAGGTACCGGCCTATACCATGGGCATGGTCACCGCCTGCATCGCCGGACTGATGATCACCATCAGCTGCGAAGAACTGATCCCCGCTTCCCCCGGCGGCAGTGATCGCTTGTCCGCCATGCCTGCCCTGATGGCAGGCGTCATCCTGGTGCTGGTCCTCCGGCAGCTGCTGGGGTAGTCTCTGCAGAATCCAAGATACGGGCCGCAGGCCGCCCGCCGTCCCGGCGGGCAAACGGGCTCCGCCCGTTTCGGCGGCGCTTTGCGCCGCCGGGCCTGCGGCCCGCCAGCTCCCCGCAAAATGTTTCACATGAAACATTTGTTCGCTTTTGCGCGATAGAACTCCCCCGGGAAACAGCACAGCCTCCCGGGGGGATTTTTAGTCGTCATAAACATCCAGCGGAATGTCCTCCACCAGCACCTTCATGATGCCGCCGCAGACCATGCCTTCGCTTTCCGCCACATCGCCGGTCATATCAATATCAATGACCTTATAGGTGCCGGTGCCGATGATGTCCAAAGCGTCCCGCAGAATGGCCGCCTCGCTGCAGCCGCCGCCAATGCTGCCCACGATGCGCCCATCGGGGTAAACATACATCATGGCGCCCATGCCGCGCGGGGTGGAGCCCTTGGTTTCCACCACCGTGACCAACGCCACCGGCTCCTGCACCTGCATCAGCTGCTCCACCACCGAAAGATCCAGGTCGGAGGTATTGATGGCACGGTTCATGCCGCCGTGCAGGCGCTTGTACTCAATGACCTGGGAGAGGATCGAAATGGCGATCTCCGCCGGGGAAACCGCCCCGATGGCCAGCCCGATAGGAGTGCAGATTTGGCCCAGGCGCTCCTCGTCCAGGCCCTCCTCCTTCAGCATATCCAAAAGGCCGCGGACCCGCCGCCGGGAACCGATCATGCCGAGATAGGCAGGCTCCCGCTGCTGGAACAGTGCCCGCAGGCAGTTGGCATCGTGCCGGTGGCCGCGGGTGATAACCACAACAAAATCGTAGGGGGTGATGTGCAGCTTATTGATCGCATTCTCAAAGCTGTCGCAGATGACCTCCCGCGCCAGGGGGAAGCGCCCCTCATTGGCGAAATCCATGCGGTCATCCACCACGGTTACCGAAAAATCGCACCTGGCGGCAAACTCGCACAGGGGCTGGGCAATATGCCCGCCACCCAGGATGATCAGGCGCTCCCGGGGGGTGAGGGGATCGATAAAGCAATTGGCGTTTTCCTCGTCATCAAAGCCGTATTCCGGCCGAAGGGTACCATCAGGCTGGCGCTGGCAGCGGCACACGGTGCGGGAAAGGGTGGTCAGATCGCCCTGCTGCCCCTTAAAGCAGGTTTTAACACTGATGGGGCGTCCATTATGGACCTCCAGCAGTGCGAAATAGTAGGAATCACGAATAGACATGGCAAAATTGCCTCCTTGTTTTTCAGATAAAATACCGCTTTTATCATAGCATTTCACGGCATCGGTGTCAATTGGCAGGGCGTTGCCGTAAGAGCGGGTTTGTGGTATACTAAGAATAAGATATTACAGCTGGACAAGCCCGCGCCGGGCCTCCCCTCCCCCTTGCGGAATCCTGCCCATCCGCACTATACATACTGTATTTTTAGTCTCAATTATCCAATATGATATTACTTTCCATTTAGGAGGCCCCTATGCCGCAATTACCCGCCGCCCTGCCCGGGCAGCTATTACAATGGTACGATAAAAACCGGCGCATCCTGCCGTGGCGGGAGGAGCCCAGCCCCTACCGCACCTGGATCTCCGAGGTGATGCTGCAGCAGACCCGGGTGGAGGCCGGCATTGCCTACTTCGAGCGCTTTACCGCCGCCCTGCCGGATATCCCGGCCCTGGCCGCCGTGGAGGAGCAGCAGCTCCTCAAGCTGTGGGAAGGACTGGGCTATTACAGCCGGGCCCGCAACCTAAAAAAAGCCGCCATCCAGCTGATGCAAGAACATAACGGCCAGCTCCCCGCCGATTTTGCGGCACTGTGCCGCCTGCCCGGTCTGGGAGAGTACTCCGCCGGTGCCATCGCCTCCATCGCCTTCGATATCCGCGTCCCCGCCGTGGATGGCAATGTGCTGCGGGTAGCCGCCCGCCTGATGAACGACGCCCGCAACATTGAGGATACCGCCGTAAAAAAGGAATTCAGGCAAATCGTCTGGGAAGTGCTGCCGCAGCACCGGGTCGGGGATTTTAACCAGTCCCTGATGGAGCTGGGCGCGCTCATCTGCCTGCCCAACGGCCGCCCCCTGTGCGAGAGCTGCCCGGTGCGGGATCTGTGCCAGTCCTGCGCCGCCGGGACGCAGCTTACCCTCCCCACCCGCCAAAAAAAGCCCCGCCGCCGCAAGGAGGAAAAAACCGTACTGCTGCTGTGCCGCCCGGGGGAGGTACAGATCACCCAGCGCCCCGCGGATGGCCTGCTCGCCTCGCTGTGGGAATTCCCCACGCTGCCGGGCCTACACACCTCCGCCGAGGTCGCGGAGCTGCTCTCCGTCCCCACCGAAGCCGTGACCCCGCTGGGCCCGGCCACCCACATCTTTACCCACATTGAATGGCAGATGCAGGGCTACCGTGTGGAACTGCCGCCCAAGGCCCCGCTGTGGGGCGGATGCATTTCCATCCCCGTGGCGGAGCTTTTCGCAAGCTATCCCATTCCCTCGGCCTATGCTGCCTACTTAAAGACCCTGCGGTGACCCGCTGCCGCGGCAGCGCCCCCGCCAAATTTCCGCAGGGGGCTGGCCACGGCGGGCGGCCGCGGCGCTCCGCGCCGCAGGGGGCTGGCCACGGCGGGCGCCCGGCAGCCCGGCCAGGGGCCGGGCAGGCCGCCCGCCGGAGCCAACCCCTCGTACCAACCATCCTTCCCCGTCCCAAGGAGGACCCCACTATGTCATCACTCACCTGCCCCTATTCCCGGCGCTGCGGCGGCTGCCAGCTGCTTGCCATGAGCTACGAGGAGGAATTGGCTCACAAGCAGGAGCTTGCCCGCCGGCACCTCTCCCACTTCGGCCGGGTACAGCCCATTCTGGGCGCCGCGAACCCCTGCTACTACCGCAATAAGGTGGAAGCCGCCTTCGGGCTGGACCGCTCCCGGAAGGTCATTGCCGGCACCTACGAGCCCCGCAGCCACCGCATTGTCGATATCAACAGCTGCCTAAACGAGGATAAAAACGCCACTGCCATCATCGTCACCATCAAAAAGCTGCTGCCTTCCTTCCGCCTCGCCCCCTACGATGAGGACGCCCGCACCGGCTTCCTGCGCCATGTATTGGTGCGCCGCGGCATCCACACCGGGGAGGTCATGGTGGTGCTGGTGACCGCCAGCCCGGTGTTCCCCTCCCGGCAGAATTTCATCAAGGCACTTCTAAAGGAACACCCGGAGATCACCACCATCGTGCAGAATGTGAATAACCGCCGCACCAGCGTGCTGCTGGGCGACCGGGAACAGACACTCTACGGGCCCGGCTTCATCCGGGATACCCTGTGCGGCATGAGCTTCCGCATCTCGCCCCGGTCCTTTTACCAGATCAACCCCACCCAGACCGAGGTGCTGTACCGCCGCGCGATAGAAGCCGCCGGCCTGACCGGCAAGGAACGGGTACTGGATGCCTACTGCGGCATCGGCACCATTGGGATGATCGCCGCCGCGGACGCCCGGGAGGTCATCGGGGTGGAGCAGAATCCCGCCGCCGTCCGGGATGCCATCCGCAACGCCAAGGAAAACGGGGTGGAAAACATCCACTTTGTGGCGGCGGATGCCACCGAATGGATGCAGGCGGCCGCCGCGGAAAAGCTCTCCATTGATATCCTGCTGATGGACCCGCCCCGCAGCGGCAGCACCCCGGAATTCCTCTCCGCCGCGGTAAAAATGGCCCCCCGCCGCATCGTCTACATCAGCTGCTGCCCGGAAACCCAAGCCCGCGACCTGGCCCTGCTGCAAAAGGGCGGCTACCGTGTCACCCTCCTCCAGCCGGTGGACATGTTCCCCCACACCGAGCACATCGAAAATATCGCCGTGCTGGAGCGGCGAAGCACACGGTAAGCCTCTCTCACTTTCCCAAAGGGAGACTGCCTCTATGACAGGCCCAAGCCCCGCCGGCATCTATCCAAATGAACCTATCCGGCAGATCGTCCGCATCAAAAATGTCATCACCCGCCCATGCGTTCTTGCGGGGGCGCACCCGCTGCGGCGGTATAAACGGCGTGGAAAAATTTGAGGAGCCTGTTACCCGCCGCTGCGAATTTCCGGGCGCCTCTCCCCCGCTCCAATCCCCAAATAAAGAAAGACGGCTCTGCCCCCGGGCAAAGCCGTCTTTTTTCGTTTTCCGCACATCCTTACAGCTGGATGTTTCCATGCTCCCCGTTCTTCCTGGCGCGCTTTTTGTTGCCCGCCACGGTGATAACAATGATAAGCATCACCGCCACGATTGCCGCGATCCCAATGATCCCCCAGTCGGAAAGCCCCTGCTTTTCAGTCTCCACGGGTGCATCCGGCACCACCGGCTCGGTATTCTCCTCCACCGCCACCATGCTGCCATACTCGGCATAGCGCTCAGTCAGGGCAGCCACCTCCGCCGTTTCAGTCTTTATCACCACCCGGAAATCCTTCCCCTCCGGGCCGTAGCCGCCGTTCGCTCCCCATCCGATGCTCACCGTCCCGGCCAGCCCGTTTTCTTCCATATCCTTGGTAATGGCCGCCGCGCACTCCGCCAGCTGGGCATGGCTGTACTCCCCGGCAAAGAAGGTCAGCGTTTCCCCATCGGTCAGGGTATCCCGCAGCTCTTTCTGCCGGGCCTCGGTGTTCTCGGTCAGCACCACCGCCAGACACTTGGTCTCGGTATTATAAAAAACACCAGTCACATCCTCGGGGTAGCCATCCTGCTCCCACCGGGCAAATAGTTCATAGCTATCCAGCGCCAGTGCCGGCACCGCCAGCAGCAGCGGCAAAAGCAGCGCCAGCAGCACCGCCAAAATTCTCTTGCTCATTTTCATCATTGGGGGTTCTCCTTTTACTTTACTCTAAATTGCTTCAGATAGCCGGTGCAGCCTTCCCGTATTTCCCGGTACGCCTTCTCAAAGTCCCCGCTGTACCACGGGTCCTCTATATCATGGGGGTCATCGGTGTAGTCCAGCAGCAGCCGCAGCTTTCTCTCCGGGTCGCCGCCCAGCAGCCGCAGCAGCCCCCGCCGGTTGCGCTCCTCCATGCACAGGATATCATCGTACATGGCATAGTCGCCGCGGGAAAATCGCCTGGCCTCATGCGGGGCCGGCCGAATGCCATGGGAAAGCAGCATCGCCACCGCCCGCCGGTCCATCGGGTTGCCTTCCTCCTCGTCACTGACCCCGCAGCTATCCACCCACAGGGCATCGTCCCAGCCGGCCGCTTCGGCCATCACCCGCATCAGGGTGGCCGCCATCGGGCTGCGGCAGATATTGCCATGGCACACCATCAGTACGCTTCGCACCGGTCCTTCCTCCTTTTAGGCTTTACAATGGCTATTATTTTATCATATCCCCGCCCAAAAGAAAACCCATCCGCCCGCCCCACCGGCAAAATCGCACATTTTTCTTCTGTTTTCCATCCGCGGGGCTTTCCTTTCCCCCGCAAAATGTGCTACAATATCCCACAGTATAGGGCAGTGTCCTCCATCGGTCCCTGCCCGCCGCAGGCCGGACACCCCGCAGGGCTCCCGCCCCCTGCCGGGGGCGGGAGTACGGGCCCTTCGGGCCCGTTACGGCGGCTGCGCCGCCGCCCCTGCGGGGCGCCCACTTGGCCGCACCCATTCCTGCATTCCACACCCTTCACACCCCCACCAGCTCATCCTTTAGGGAACCCATCTGGGCGCTGACTCCTGCCGGGTGCCGCCTGACCGTGCACCTTCCCGCGTCCCGCCGCCTCTCCATCCACCCCACCACCTTCCAAGGAGGAATACCGCTATGCCAGGCACTGTCGTTATGGGCGTCATCTTTGTCGATATCAAGGGCTTCCCGTTCGGGGAGTACCACGCCACCGGCACCAATTTGGGCAGCATCCGCTTTGTCCACGGCGGTGTGGCCCGCAATGTAGCCGAGGACATGGCCCGCATCGGCAGCCCGGTCACCTTTGTCACCCTGGGGGATACCACCCCCATGAGCCGGGAGGCGATGGAGCGGCTGGAAGCGCAAAAGATCGACCTGCGGTACAGCATCCGCGTCCCGCAGAACGGCGTTGGCCTGTGGCTGGCCGTGATGGATGAAAAGGGCGACCTGGCCGGCAGCACCAGCCAGATGCCGGATACCGAGCCGCTGGCCCGCTACCTCCAGGAAAGGGGCGAGGAGATTGTCTCCGGGGCGGATAGCGTCTGCCTGGAGATGGATATGGGCGAAGAGCTTAGTGAATGGATCGTAGCACTGTGCCAAAAGTATCGGAAGGATCTCTACTGCATCTCCGCCAATATGAGTGTGGTGCAGCGCCGGCCGGACCTGCTGCGGCACACCCGCTGCTTCATCTGCAATGATATCGAGGCCGAACGGCTGCTGCACCACCCCGTTTCCCGTGCCGATCCCGAAGCCGCCGTAGAGACCATCCTGCACTACGGCCGCGGCATGGGTCTGCGCAGCATGGTGGTCACCCTCGGCTCCGCGGGCAGCGTCTACTACGATAGCATCACCGGCGATGCCGGGCACTGCCCCGCCCACCGGGTGGAGATGGTGGATTCCACCGGCGCCGGGGATGCCTTCTTCTCCGGTGTTGTCTCGGGGCTCACCCGCGGGCTTTCCCTGGGCTGGGCCGTGGCCGCAGGCACCCGTCTCGCCGCCCTCACCATCCAAAGCGATGAGGCCTGCTGCCCCTCGCTGCCGGATTTTTGGGAGGAGATGCGCCTATGAAGAGAATGCCCCTTGCCGCCGCCCGCCGCCTGTTCGATGGCCTGGTCATCGCCATGCTGGTGTGCGCCGTGCTGTTCACCCTGTCCAATAACTTCTTCCTCGGCTGCGCGGTGATCCTGCTGGGACTTGCCGCCACAGCCTTCCACTTTGCGGTGCTGCGCTGCCCCCACTGCGGCCGGCACCTGGGCCGGGAGCGCGGCGATACCTGCCCCCACTGCGGCCGCTCCCTAACCGAAAAATAATCTGCCCCGCCCGCTTTTGCCGGGTGGGCTTTTCTTTTTTGGCCCCTGCAAAATCCCGGATCCGGGCCGCAGGCCAAACCGTCCTCCGGACGGTTTCAGCGGGCTTCGCCCGCTGCGGCGGCTGCGCCGCCGGGCCTGCGGCCCACCCATCCCTGCCTCCCCGCCAGCTTTCAAAAACGCCAAAACACCGGAGAGACCCACAGGCCCCTCCGGTGCTGTATTCACTTGCCGGCTCAGCCCTCCGCGGATTTTTCCGTCTCCGCCGTCGGGGCAGCCGCTTTGGCCGCCGCGTCCTTCGCGGCAATGCGTTTATCGCAGAATTCCTTCACCAGGGCATAAATCACCGCAAAGGCCGGGATCCCCAGCACCATGCCGGTAATGCCCATCAGGTTGCCGCCCACCGTCAGGGCCAGCAGCACCCACATCCCGCCAATGCCGATGGAACCGCCCACCACACGGGGGTAGATCACATTGCCCTCAAACTGCTGCAAAACAACGAGGAAGATGACAAAAATCAGCGCCTTTACCGGACTGATGAGCAGAATGAGCAGCGCCGAAGGAATGGCACTGAGGTAAGCGCCCAGAATGGGAATGATACTGGTGGTGCCCACCAGCACGCTGATGAGCAGTGCATAGGGCATCCCGCCCACAAAAAGCCCCACGATGGTAAGCCCGACGAAGCACAGGCTCCCCAGAATGCACGCTTCGATGAGCTGCCCAGAAATAAACCCGCCGAATGCCCGGTCGATCTTGCGGACGATGTACTCGATCCGCTCCCGGATGCTGTCCTTGAAGATGGCACGCAGCAGCCGGTGGTAGATGTAGTTGAGGTGTTCCTTATCCGCCAGAATGTAGATGGCGAAAATGATTCCCAAAAAGCCATTGATGATGCCGCTGGCAAGACCTGTGACAAAGGAAAGCAGCCATGTCGCCGCGCTTCCAACAAAGTTCTTGATGAGGGTACCGGACTGATTGATCAGCTCTTCCCCCTGCTTCCACAGGTAGCTGATGACCTCGTTTTCCATATCCAGCCGGCTTTCCAGTCCGTTAAAGAAGTCACCGGCATCGGTGATATAGCCGGGAATGTTGTTGGCCAGGCTCAGCAGGCTTTCTCCCACCTGCGGCAGGATGAACAGGCACAGGGCCGTAATGATGGCCAGCACACCCAGGATGGAAAGGACGATACATAGGCCCCGCTTGCCGCGTGCCAGGCGGGGGCAGCGGCGCCACAGCCCGGCCAGCCATTTGGTTTCCATCGGGCGCATCAGCAGGTTGATGACATAAGCCATGACCACCCCGATGATGACCGGCCGCAGTACCGTCATGATGTAGCTGCCGGCCCCTGCCACCAGCCCGATGTGGGACAGCACCAGGTACAGCACAATGCCATAGGTGATGAGAAATATGCTGCTTTTCAGTGAGGATCGATTCATGGCCGGGTCTCCTTTTCGTCCAGTTTTTTGTCTGATCTCGATAAATCTATTATAGCACCTGCCGGTGGGATGTAAAGCCGGTTCGCACCATATTTCCGCCCGGCTTTTTTAAGTTTTGATGAAGATTCTTAGCAGCCCGTCTACTGCCGGTTTCCGCGGGAAATTCTCGTCCAATCTCTGATCTCTGCAGAGGGCGGGTCCGGGCCGCAGGCCGCTCGCCTCCGGCGAGCCGGCGGGCTCCGCCCGCCGAAACCGCCCCCACTGGGGGACGGTTTGGCCTGCGGCCCGCTCTGCCCCTATCCGGAGCCTCTCCCTCTGCGGGCTCGCTCCGCTCGCCCCCCTGCCGCCCTCCTCAGGTCACCGAGGAGAGCCGCAGACTGCCGTCCTCATTGGTGTAGAAAGCGAAAAGATACCCCTGGCAGTTCTGGGTGTTCAGGTGGTCGCTGTAAATCTCGGCCTTCACCAGCGTCCGGCCGCTGCCGTCCTGGTAGCTGGGCCACAGCAGCAGGTGGGGCATGCTGCGGGCCGCCCGGCCCGGCAAAATGTACCCCTCGGCACCAAGATAGCTCTCATCCGGGGCAAAGCCGGTCAGGCCCATATACTTTTGGGCGGCGACCGTCACTTCCTCAGCGGCAAAGGCGGTCTTGCCCTCATTTTCGGCATACAGCATAGTCAGGGCAAAGTCGGTGGCAGTGGTGCGGTCCAGCCAAAAGCTGCCGCTAAACCGCATGCCGCCCTCCGCCTGCAGGAACAATAGGGCCATTTCACAGGCGGGGTCATCCCTGTCCTCGCTGTAATTATAGGCAATCTTTTCCATCGGCTCGTAGTAGCAAATCACCGGGGTTTCCTGGCCCTGCTCCTGCTGCACGATGAGGAGATAATCCTCCTCCCCCTTGGCAAAAACGCCAAAGGCGTTTTCTACCGCCATGTGCACCCGGTACCGGCCACAGCCGTCATATTCCTCCAGCGTTTCGGTTATTTCGGCGGTGGGAATACTCATGCCGCGCCAGTTCTGGTAGGTTTCCGGGGCCTCGCCCGCGCACGCCGCGATGGCATCTGTGTTATTTTCTACCAAGGCCGCCACAAATTTTTCGGCGATGGCACGGGTCTCCTCGGCGGCGGCTGTGGTCAGGTCGGCTTCCGCCGCAGGGATGCCCACTTCGGCCAGGCGCCAGCCTTCGGCTGTCTTTTGGGCGGTGCGGGTAAGGGGCAGCATTTCGCCGGTGTGCAGGTTTTGCATCGTCACGGTGAAGGTCAGATTTTCGGTAGTTTCTTCGGTGATGGTTACACTTTCGGCATCGTAATCCCAGTAATAGCGGCTGAAAACCGGCCGGCTGCTTTTATACAGGCGGCCCTCCCGCTCCACAAAACGCGGGCGGCCGAGGGTATCCGCATTTTGCAGGAGGGCGGACACACACGCAGGCGTGTAGGTTTTTTCTACCAGTTGCTGTAAATCGGCGAGGGTGGCATAGCCGCCCGCAGGGTCCACGGGGAGGTACTCATCCTCGGTGAGTTCGCCCTGCTCCGGCAGGCCATCGCAGTACCAGAGGTAGCCGACGATATAATCCCTGGTGAGCAGCTCCTGCAGCTCCTCCAGGGTGGTGAGGGGCTGCTGGGGCTGGGGAGAAGGCTGCCCGCTGCAAGCGGAGAGGGCCAGCAGCAGGGCCAGCAGCAGGGCGAAAAGGGAAAATCTGCGTTTCATTTTGGGGCTCCTTTCGGGGGATTCTGGGAATATTATACCACAGTTTGGGGCGGCGGTGTGAACAAACCGTAAAACCTGGCGGAGAAAAGTCCCTCCACTAATACGGCAAAAACGACCCTTTTTTGCATATGAGGGGTTAATAATTCACTTTTTTTCACGAAAAGTTTACGAATGAGGGAAAATATGGGTGTAGTTCAACTAAATGCTGGGCTATATTTACAGCAAAATAACAGGAAAAAGGAGCCCCCGAAGGGGCTCCCAAAATGAGGGGGATGGCTTATTTTTTGCGGGAGAGGACAGCCATGCCAAGGGCGGAGACGGCCATGAGAGCCACGGCCGCGGCGACGACATCATTGGCGCCGGTGGAGGGGTTCTTCTGATCGTCGGTCTTGGGGGTCTCGGGGGTGGTGATGATGATAACCTTGTTATCGGTGGGAGGAGTAGGAGGAGCAGGAGGGTCGTTGACCTTATCGCCATTCTCCCAAACACTGGTATTCTCTATTTTAACCTTAATACCTGTGTTATCGTTATTGTTAATACCATCGTTACCCATGGTGCCATAAAGGTTGGTGCCAGTTTTTTCGCAAACCGCTGCTTTAGCATTCATTGTATTAGCGCCGCTAATACTGATATCCCAAGCAGAGCCGTTTCCGATATTAAAAATGGTCTTATTCGGCTGAACAGAATCATTAACAACCTCTGTTGTAAAAGTACAATTGGTTGCAGTAATTTCGACCTGTGTGGTAGACTCTGCCTGATTATATACATTTACAAACTTAGCTTTACCGGGATTAGTCGTATCTCCACCGCCAAGTTTAGTCTCGAAAGTACAACCATTGAATGAGAAGGATTTACCACTATATGTCCAAAGATTGTATGTCCACTCATTGTAGGTATCCGGATACTGGAATGTGCAGTTATTGAATACAACATCTCCGGAACCCCAATTTGCACCCATGCCTTTAATGATGCAGTTCTCAAATGTCATATCGCCGGCACGGATAAAACCATCAAAATCTGAAACCGGGCCAAAATCAATTTTGACATTTTTAAAGGTCACCTTTTTGCCGCCATCAAAGAAATAGGTTGCAGTGGACTCTCCAGAAGTAATACCGGAAACAACGCAGGTGGTCTTATCTGCGCCTTTGCCAACAAAAGTAAGATTGTTCGGAACGCTTTGACCGCTTTGACCGTCAGGGGCACTGCTAGGAATGGTAAAAGAACCATCACCCAAATTGATCGTGGCATTCTCAGAAGCAGAATATACCATACTCTCAAGGGTTTCATCCGCCAGAGCGGTGGTGGGCAGCATGACGGCCAGCATGAGGAACGCTAGCACGACGCTTAAAAACTTTTTCATTAAAATAAACCTCTCTTCTTTTTATTTATCCCGCAGGTGGGTTTGTGTTTGCTGGCGCAAACACAAAATATCCCCATGGGGATATGATTGGTATAAACAGGTTACTACTTTTGGGCAGGGTGTGTCAACTATTTGGGAGAATTTTGGAGGAACACACAAAATGGAAGAGTTTAATTTAGCAAAAAATGCTCAGATTTTTGCCATCGCAGAAGAGCTTATACAATGGCATTAAACAGGACAGCAACCATAAACTGCACCAGCATATAGACTGCAAGGACAGCAATGCCTTTTGTAAAAAGGAATTTCTTGTCGATCTCCTCCCTGCCGAGAATATAGGCCGCCGCCACAGAACCGGATGGGAAAAGAAATGCGACCGAGGCACAGGTGCTGATGACCGTAAGAGTTACCGTTGGGTCAATCTTTATCCCCTGTTCCATCATTCCACAAACAATGGGGACAATAATCGGTGTCATTCCCATGGTAAGCACATTACCGTTTACCACCTGTGTAACAACGGTGATGAATACCACACAGATCAGCAGCAGCATAATGGTGCTTTGCCCGCCGAAGATAGGGGCAAACACAGAAACAAGCCAGCTATTGATGCCAAGGGAGGCATCTGTGCATGCCCTTCCCAGCATTGTCATTGCACCAATAAGCGCAACCATGGGCCATATAGATGCATCCCGGAGGAGCGCCGGAGCGTTCATAATGGGCTTGCCGTTTTTCCTTATCACATTAAATATGACCAGAGGAACAGCCCAGATCAAGCTGGTATCCAGAGATTTGATGAACGCATACCCCGGGAAGCTCTTTGGCAGCAGGTAAAGAATGAACAAATAGACCATGCAGAACAAAAACGAGCCTATCCCCACCTTCATCTCAAAGCTGAAGCTATCTGGAGTTTTATTGAACTGCTCTATTTGGTCCGATTTAATATCCTTTAATCTGCTGATATCGACTTTGAAGAGGTACTTCATGCAAAGAACAAGCACTGCAAACAGGCTTACCCATGTGACGATCTGAATCACCATATAGAGCCATCTGTTGAATTGATAGCCGTATGGCTCCAGCATAGAATCGAAAAAACCGACGACGACCAAAATAAGTCCCTGGAACGGAAGCAGATACTTGCCATAGGAGGAGGTGTACATATACAGCAGGCCGAACTTCATAAACTGGTCGTCCTTCTGATATCCGCACACCTTTGCAATGCTCTCAAAAAGGCCAAATATCAACAGAAAAAATGCTGCGCCATTGACCACCGTAGAAACCAAAAAGCCAGCCAGCATAAGCATAAACATAAACATGCCGGGTCTTCCCTTGGTGATTTTAAGCGAAAGGAGTTTCTTGGCAAAGACATCCATTGCCCCAGTCTGTCTTAAATACACGCAAAGCGCACCAGCAAAAATAAGCTGGAAGGTCACTCCGGAGCCGATCCATCCGCTGAGGAGCTCGCTTGCTTTGTAATAACCATGCAAAACAAAAGCCAGAAGCGCAAACAACGAGCTGGAGAACAAATCACAACCCACGCAGGTCATAAAAATGGTGCCGATAAATACGCCAAGAATCTTTATCCCCATCTCCGACATCCCGCCAAAGGTGGGGCAAACCAATCCAAAAAAATACATAAACGCAATGCCGATCAAGGTTTTACCGTATACTGCGCCGTTGCCTTTTGTCACAGTACTCATATCATTCTCACTTCTCCTTTTGCGAAGCTTTTGAATTCAGCGGTGCCCGCCGGGACGGCCTGATTGCTGGTCATTTCAGAACCTTTCCATCAAACTGCTGCACCATATAGTCGGAAAAGGTGTTCAACACCTTTGGGTTGATCTCCCGGCGAAATACTAGGAACGTTTTTACAATGATCGTATTCTTTTCCAGAGGGACATGTGCCAAGCCTGGGACCGATCCCTCGTCTATCGGTACAATCCTGAGGGCCATACCGTAATTGTTGGCGATAAGCATGTGCGCCGTTTTAACATCATTGCCAATGACCATGATCTTGTCGCTTGCTTTGGGATAAAATCCCCTGGAAATACAGGCCCGCACGAACGGGTCGGAATTATCCGTATAGGCCTCGGAGATATCGCTGGTCAGCTTGGAGTTCATAATGAACATTTCATCCCTGAGCTGATCGATAGATACCTCTTTCAGCTTGGAAAGCGGGTTTTCTTCGCTCATTTCCACTACAACTTTACACAGATTGGAGAGCTCAATGATGCTGAACGCCGGATCATGATAAAACGGTATACTCTCTATGGGGTCGGTTTCAAGCATCATATACGGAAAAATCGCCACATCAAGGGATTTGTTCTGCATAGCTACAACCGCCTCGGAATATCCTGCGTTCCACACCTTAATAGCGCATTGCGGGTACTTACACTGAAATTTGACCAAAAAATCAGGGCAGATATGACTTTTTACCGAAAAGCCCAAATGAATCTCCTGGCGCCCAAAATCCTTTTCCTTCTTTAATTCATCTAAGAGAGCATTATACTCATCTATCATTTTGGCCGCATGTTTAACAAAAATCTCCCCTTCGTGCGTCAACCGGACGGAGTCTCTTTTAGTCGCCCTATGGATAAGCTTTATTCCAAGCTCCTTTTCTACAGAAATGATTTGTTTTGACAATGAGGACTGTGTGGAAAACTCATTCTCTGCCGCTTCGCCAAAGCTTTTGTACCTGGAGAGCGCCAAAACCGCCTTGATGTATTCCAACTTCATATAAACCATTCCTTTCCGGCCATACCTTACGCCATCCCCATCGGACAAAGACTTCTCCAGTCCGAACCTTCCCGGTCAACTGTGGTCAAACTTTCCAGGCTGGTGCTGCACCCGTCCGGAAACCTCTCCCCTGCAGAGACCGCTCTGCCCTTAGCCATAACGGTCGCAGCCATCTCCCACAAATTGGAACGGCTTGGCTGAATGGTAAGACCGCAGAGCTTAAAAAGTATTATATAAGCCTTTCCTACGAATGTAAAGGCAGCAAAGAAGCGCGGCGGAAATCAAGGAATCGCTAACGGTATCCCTTTCATGCCCGCCGTGCGACTCTGCTGCTTTTTTGTGGTCGGCTATTGCCTACGGGGTTTATAATATGGAGCCGGTTCCAACCGTACAGCGCAGCCACACTGCTTATGATAGCTGCAAGCACCGTTTACCGGGGCAGGTATACTCCCTGCTTCTTCAGCGTCTGCTGGACTTTCTTCACATCAACATTGCGGAAAGTGGTATTGGACTGCAAAGCAACAGCTGCGGCAGCGCCGGCCGCTTCGCCCAGTGCAACACAGTGGGGGATCAGATTGGCATGATCATTTGCATCGTGTGCCGAGGAGAAGCAGCGACCGGCAGTCAGCAGGTTCTCCACATCATCGGCAGGAAGCATGACCCCATAAGGAAGCTCGATGGGCGACTTGTACTTCATTCGTCTGTGCGCGGGGATAATGGCAATGGTGTCCTCATGCTCGATGGTCTGGGCAATGTCATCCATCGTAAGGCGATAGGTGCCGTTCAGGCGGCGGCTGCCGCGGGTGCCAAGCTGCGGGGCGGTATCGTGCAGGAACGCATTTTTGAAGCCGGGAACATTCTCACGAATCCATTCGATGCCCTCATTCAGGCTGCGTCTGATGAGCATTTCAGTATCGGTAAGATCCTGAACATTGCAGCAATCCTTTCCCTCCACGAAATTATTGACCCACATAATATCCTTCATGGGGGTGACGAAGGGGGAAATGCGATATCCGAACAGCTTTTTATATTCGGCCAGCTTATCACGATAATGGCTGTTGGGATCATACTTCCAATTGCGGAATTCTTCAGAATCAACATTGCCGAGCCTGAATACAACGGAAACATTATAGCTGCGGTCATCGCCACTGTATTCCTTCTCATAGGCACAGCCTGCGGATGCAAAGATATCACCGTCACCGGTACAGTCGATCACCTTGCCGGCCAAAATCGCCTTGCGGCCCTCCTTGGACTGGAAGGTCACGCCGATTACTCGATTGCCCTCCATAAGCGCCTCGCTGCCCCAGGCATGGCAGTATACGGTTACACCGGCATCCTCTACCATGTTGACCATGGCGATCTTCAGCATTTCCGGATCAACATATGCGCCATACCAAATCCATCCATCACATACAAAACCGTAATACTTTCTCCATTTATCGATCAGCGCAGGGTCCGTGCTGCCGATATCCTTGCGGTCAGGACCGATCAGGCCATTGGGCATCTTCTCCAAACGATCCAGCCACTCCTGCTGTATGCCCGCGATCATCTGCTGCTTTCCCTCGCTGAGATGCGGGATAAAAAGCACCTGCCCGCCGGTAGCCATACCGCCAAGATGACCATAGCGCTCCAACAGGACTACCTTACCTGCACCATTACGGGCGGCGGAAACCGCCGCAGCCGTTCCGGCGGGGCCGGCACCGACAACCAATACATCGCAGTGGTCAAATACCTCGATTTCTTTTGCCTGCTCGTGGATATATTCTTTCATTGTATCAAATTCCTTATCTTATAGAGTTGTTTTCGTTGCGGGCTCTCTCCCGGATGGAAGCGCTCCGTTTGGAAATGCGCCGGCAGAGAGCTCCGCATTTTTAACCGGGCTGTATTCCTATGATAGGTAAACGGTCATCAATCAACAGTAAGGCCCTTTTCCTTGCGCAGCGCGATCAGCTTTTCCTCGGTGACATTAAACATGGAAAGGGCGATCATGCCGATTGCGAGAGACGCACAGGGAACTGCAGACAGAAGCACACGAATGCCCTGCACTGCTTCCGTTGTCACGGCAGCCTTATCAAACCCGACTGTTGCAAGGCCGAAGCCGAGCAGCGCACCGGCGATGGTCTTTGCGATGCCGATGGTCACCGTGTACAGGGAACTCATAAACGGACGGACATCCTTACCGTTTACGATAGCGGTATAGTCAATAACATTGGTGTAGAGCGGCAGCTCGATGGTGTAGCAAACATTACGGCCGATCATTGCCACGCAGAGAAGGATGGTGAATATAAGAGGATTCTTGCCGATAAAGTAAGCCGAACCAAGGGCTGCCGCATAGATGATAAGGCCGGAATACATACCGCCCTTGATGCCCAGGCGCTTGGCAATGATGGGGCCGATGAAGGAGCCGACGAACTGCATCAGGGTAGACAGTGCCATGTATGTAGCCATCATGGTCTTATCGCCGATAACGAAGCCGTAATAGTATGCTACAAGGCTCATCACCAGAGCATAGGGAATGCCGTGGGAGAAAGAAACGATCAGCCATGCAATGGTTTGCTTGTTGCAGACGGATTTGATCATCGTCCAAAAGGAGACGCCGTCTTTTTTGCTTTCCTTTACAGCTTCAACAGCAGTTCCGTCCTTGGCTGCCGGATCGGATTTCCCGGTGGAAGGATCCACGGATTTTGCAATCTTGGCAAGATTGAAGAAGGATGCCGTAAGAGCAATTACAATAAGCACCATGAAGCCGGTATAGCCAGCTGCTTCGTTATTGAAGAGCTTGCCGATAAAGGCAATGGCTGCAACGGCAACAAAGCCGAAGAATACTTTTCCGATGGAATTGATCTGGCTGCGTGCGCCGGCAAGGCCGGTACGCTCCGTCGGGTCGGGGGCCAGGGGGATCATCAAACCGGTATAAGCCGCAAAAGCAAAGTTATAAAGGAAGGTATCCAAAACGCAAATGACAAATACCAGCGGGAACTTGATGCCTTCCGGAAGGTTGCCCCAGTTGACAAAGGTGAGAATCTGGAAAATTCCCGCCAACGGCATCATGATATAAATCCAGGAGCGGTAGCGGCCCCATGGCAGGCGCACCTTCTGCATGATGACGCCGATCACAAAGGAACCCCAAAGTCCGATGAGACCCTTGACCGTGTTCATCGTGCCCAGCTGAACATTGGTGAGCCCGACAAATGTGGTAAGGAAGAAGGACAGGTATGTCCCCGTCATGTTTGTTTTCAAGGAGGAAATACCATTTACGAGACCATACGAAATAGATTTTTTAGTGTATAACGCTTTTTTCTTTTTTTCCAAACTAATCACACCTCACACTGATCATTTTGTCAGATATCTGTATCTAAACTATAAAACAATTGGTTATTATAATGCAATTCAAATTTGAATTGCACTTATTCCTTTATGGAATAAGGAGATCGCCGGAGAAGTAATCTGCAGAAAAAGATGCAAAAGCCGCCCCCGTTTCCGGGAGCGGCTTGAAAGGTTTCAGGTTAGAACAGTGCGGAATCTATTCCAGCGTGATGACCTTGACGGGGCACTTTTCGGCGCAGGCGCCGCAATTGGTGCACTTTTCGGGATCGATGGAGGCGAGGAAATCGGTGACGGTGATGGCGCCGGTGGGGCAAACCTTGGTGCACATCATGCAGCCGATGCAGCCGGCGGAGCAGACCTTGCGGACTGTGGCGCCCTTATCGTGGCTGGAGCAGCGGACAGTGACATGATTTTTGACCGGGACCATGCCGATGAGCAGGTGCGGGCAGGCCTTGGCGCAGGCGCCGCAGCCGGTACACAGGCTTTCATCCACATGGGCAACGCCATCCACGATGGAGAGCGCGCCGAATTTGCAGACCTTGACGCAATCGCCATAGCCCAGGCAGCCATAGCCGCAGGCTTTTTTGCCGCGGTGCAGCGTAGCACAGGCCGCGCAGGTGGCGGGGCCGTGGTAATCCTCGGCTTCGCCGCACTTTTCGCAGGTGCCGCTGCAGCGGACGGTGGCTTTGACGGGCTCGGTGTTTTCCGCCGCGACGCCCAGGTATTCGCTGATCTGAGCGGAGACGGAAGCGCCGCCGGGGATGCAGAGATTGGGCTTGGCGGAGCCAGCCGCTACGGCTTTGGCGTAGTCATCGCAGCCGGCATAGCCGCAGGCACCGCAATTGGCGCCGGGCAGGAAGCCGCGGATATCCTCCACACGGGTATCGATGGGGACCGAGAGGAAATGGGAGGCGACCACCAGCAAAATGGCACAGAACAGGCCGATAGCGCCGACAATAATAATACCAGTCATAGTTATCTCCCCTCCTTACTTCAGCAGACCATCTACCACACCGGAGAAGCCCATGAAGGACATAGATACGATGGAGGCAGCGATCAGAGTGATGGGCAGGCCCTGGAACGATTCGGGGATATCCATGTTCTCCATGCGGCCGCGAACGCCTGCGAAGAGGACCATTGCCAGCAGGAAGCCGAGACCGGCGCCCAGCGCATTGACCATGGACTGGCCGAAATTGTACTTCTCATCGATATTGAGCACCGCTACACCGAGCACGGCGCAGTTGGTGGTGATGAGGGGCAGATAGATGCCGAGGGCTTCATACAGCGGAGGCAGGAACTTCTTGAGGGCCATTTCCACCAGCTGTACCAGCGCGGCGATGACCAAGATGAAGACGATGGTCTGCATATAGCCCAGCTCGTATTGATCCAGCAGATAGGTCTGGATGGGCCAGGTGGCGGCGGTGGCCAGTACCATAACAAAGGTAACGGCGACGCTCATGCCGACGGCGGAATCCAGCTTTTTGGAAACGCCGAGGAACGGGCAGATACCCAGAGTCTTGGAGAGGACGAAGTTCTGCGTCAAAATAGCAGAAAGCAGAATGACAATCATTTCTTTCATGCTTCACAGCCTCCTTCCTTATTCTCTGCCGAGGGGCAGCCACCGGCGCAACCGGCGCAAGCGCCGCAGGCAGCGCAATCGAGTTTCTTCTTGGGCTTATGCTTGGCGAACTTATTCATGATGGCGATGAGCACGCCATAGACGAGGAAGCCGCCGGGGGTGAGCTTCATGATCGCGATGGGATCGAACAGATTGGCGGTGAGGGTAATGCCGCACCAGGTACCGCTGCCGAGGATCTCACGCACGGTGGCCATGCAGAACAGAGCGAGGGTGAAGCCCAGGCCCATGCCCAGACCATCGAGGGCGGAATCAATGACATTATTCTTGCTGGCAAACATCTCGGCACGGCCGAGGATGATGCAGTTTACCACGATAAGCGGCAGGAAGATGCCGAGGCTCTGATAGAGGCTCTGCACATAGGCCTGGAGCAGCAGCTGCACCACCGAAACAAAGCCGGCGATGACGACGATGAAGCAAGGAATGCGGACCTTATTGGGGATGATATTGCGTAGCAGGGAGATAACGATATTGGAGCCCAGCAGTACAAAGGTGGCCGCCAGACCCATGCCCAGCGCATTGAGGACCGAGGTGGAGGTAGCGATGGTGGGGCAGGTGCCCAGCACCAGAACCAGAACGGGGTTCTCCTTGATGATACCATTGGTGAAGGTTTTCAGCTTGTTACTCATTTGGTTCCTCACGCTCCTTTCACAGTCTCAAAGGCAGCAAAGGCCAGCTTAACAGCTTCCTTGTAGCCATTGGAGGTATAAGTTGCCTTAGATACCATGGGCAGCTCGCTATCGGGGGTTTCGGCGGTGACGCCGATCCACTTCTTGCTGTAAGAGCTCTTGGCGAGCTTGGAACCGTCAATTCCCTCGTACTCATTGGGGGTCTCGGTGTGCTGATACAGCTTGGAGGCGATGATAGCGCCGTTATTATCAATGGCAACGAGGATATGCAGCTCTCCGCTGAAGCCGGAGGCATGAACATTGAACGCATAGCCCAGCTCGGACTGATAGGCGCTGTCGGTGCCTTCTGGTGCGGTCTCCAGCTCGGTGTAGCCCTCGCCCAGCATTTCGGCGATGAGCTCGGCCTCGGGATAGACCTTTTCCTCGGTGGGCGCTTCGATGGCGATGCCCGCCAGCTCACCGTAAGCGACAAAGGCATTGCCGACGGCGGCATTGAAGCCCTTGGAGGAGAAGGTGGCGCCGGAGAGGAACTCGATGCCCTCAAGGTTATAATCCTTGCCGAGATACTGCTCCTGGAAGTGGGCTTCCTTTTCGATGCGGTCGCCAATACCGGGGGTCTCGCCGTGCTCCATGACCTGGGTGCCGGTGATGGCGCCATCGGAGGAGATACCGACCATGACGGTGATCATGCCCGCGAAGCCCTTGCCCTGGGCCTGGAATACATAGCCTGCGCCGTTGCCGGCCTTGTAGGCCTTGGTGACATTTTCGGCGGTGACGGTGACTTCCTCGAAGTCGGCGCCATCGGGCAGAACGGCGGAAAGGGCCGCATTGGCCTCGGCAGCCTTAGCCGCGTCAATGACGGGCTTGGTGAGGCCGTAGGTACCCACCAGCGCCGCGGAAACGATGACGCAGATGGCGGTGAGGACGACGATGGGTTTCAGCTTTTCCCATTTCATTTCTCAGCACCTCCCACTCCAAACGGTTTTTTGGCCCCGATCTTATTGAGGTGGGGGCAGATGATATTCATAAGCAGAATGGCGAAGGATACGCCCTCCGGATAGCCGCCGGAGGAATTGCGGATGAGCATGGTGATGATGCCCGCGCCCAGCGCGAATACGACCTTGCCCCACTCGGTGGCGGGAGAGGTGGAGTAATCGGTGAGCATGAAGATGCCGCCCAGCAGCACGCCGCCGGTCAGGATCATGGTGACAGGGTCATAACCGAGGATCAGGCTCATCACGGCGATGGTAGCCACATACACCAGCGGGATGGTGGGGGTGATGACCCGGCGAACCACCAGATAAACAAAGCCGATGATGAGGGCAATGGCGCAGGTTTCGCCCAGGCAGCCGCCGCGGATACCGAAGAGCAGGTTCTTGACGGCGGGGAGGCTATCCACAGCGCCCTCCTTGATGAGGGCCAGGGGGGTCGCGCCGGAAACGGCATCGATGCCGGGAATGTAGGAATTGGCGGTCGGCCAGGTGGTCATCTGCCCGGCAAAGGCGATGAGCAGGAAGATACGGCCGGTGATGGCGGGATTGGCGAAATTGCAGCCGATGCCGCCAAAGAGCTGCTTGACGACCACGATAGCCACAAAGCAGCCGACCACTGCCATCCAGATGGGAAAGCTGGCGGGCAGGTTCATGGCCAGCAGCAAACCGGTCACAGCGGCGCTGAGATCGGAGATGGTATTGCTGCGCTTAGTGATTTTACGGAACAGATACTCGAACAGGATAGAAGCCGCCACGCAAACGACCTCCAGCAGCAGGGCGCGGGTGCCAAAAACCAGTACCGACGCCACCACGGCAGGCAGCAGGGCAATGAGGACATCACCCATGACGGAGGTGGTGGAGGCGCTGCTGCGGACATGAGGCCCGGCGGAAACCAACAGTTTACGATCAGTCATATTCTACTCCCCTCCCTCTTACTTTCTTATCAGCTGCTTGCCCAGCTGGTTATAGGCCACCAGATGGCGCTTGGCAGGACATACATAGGCACAGCAGCCGCATTCCATGCACAGGTTGACATGCAGCGCCTTGAGCGCTTCCGTATCCTCGGCATGATAGGCGCGATCCAGCGCCGCGGGGCTGAGGCTGAGCGGGCAGGCCCGCAGACAGCGGCCGCAGCGGATACAGGCGGTCTCGGCCGCCATTTTGGCTTCCTTTTCATTAAAGACCAGAAGGCCGTTATTGGTCTTGCTGAGGGGGGTCTGGTCATCCCGGCAGGAGGTGCCCATCATGGGGCCGCCCAGGATGATCTCGGCCGGATCGCCCTTGTAACCGCCGCAGAAATTGATGATGTCCTCCAGCTTGGTGCCGATGGGGACCCAGACATTCTTCGGCTCGGCTACCGCGCCGCCATCCACCGTGACCATACGGCTGGTGAGCGGCAGGCCGGTCTTGATATACTCCGCCAGCTTGATGACAGTACCGACATTCATGACAAGCACGCCGACATCACTGGGGAGCTTGCCCTCTGGGATGACACGGCCGGTGGCCTCGTAAACGATGACCTTTTCGGCGCCCTGGGGGTAGCGGGATTTGAGCTCCAGCACCTCCAGCTTGCTGCCCTTCGACGCGGCGTCGGCCTTGATCTTCTCAATGGCCTTGGGCTTGTTATTTTCGATGCCGATGACCGCGCGGCCGCCCGGCATATGGCGCAGAATGAGCTCCGCGCCCTCCAGCAGCAGGTCGGTCTTTTCCAGCATGATGCGGTAATCGCAGGTGAGGTAGGGTTCGCACTCGGCGCCATTGATGACAAGGGTATCGATGGCTGCGCTCTTCAGGCCGGCCAGCTTGACGCTGGTGGGGAATCCCGCGCCGCCCAGGCCCATCAGGCCGCAGGCACGCGCCGCCACCAGAACATCCTCCAGCTCCGCGCCGATGACGGGCGGAGTGAGGGTCTCATCGATGGTCTGCTCGCCATCGGTGGTGATGACAATGGCTTCCGATTTGGCGCCGCGGGCATTGAAGATCTGCTCGATGGCCTTGACCTTACCCGATACGCTGGAATGGATCGGTGCCGAAACCGCCGCTTCGCTATCGCCGATGAGCTGGCCGACCTTAACGGTATCGCCAACCTTTACGACAGGTTTGCAGGGGGCGCCGATGTGCTGAGACATGGAAATGGTGACCTCGGCCGGGACCGGCATGATCACGCTTTCCAACTCGGCTGTGTTCTTCTGGTGCTTCACATGGATGCTGGGAAGCGAATGGAACATAGCCACAGGTATCCCTCCTAATTGTTTATTTTAGGCTTAAGCGGTCCAGATAGGGCATGACAACCCGCAGAGCCATCCCGGTGATGGCGCCCATGAGCAGTCCCGCCGCTAAAAGAACCGGCAAGTAGTACCAAACATATTGATTGCTGATGATGAACCGGGCCGCGATGAGCTGGCCCACATTGTGCGCCGCGCCGCCGAAAACGCTGAGCAGCAGATACTGCCGGCGAATGCCCGGCAGCAGGCTGAGCAGCAGCATGACCGTGACCGAGGCAATACCGCCGGACGCGCTCATGGCGGCGGCCACCGCCCCGCGGGTAAGCAGCACAAACAGGGACTTGAGCACCGCGATGGTGTAGCCGCTGACCGGCCCCAGCACAAACAGGGCGTACATGGTGACGATATTGGAAAGGCCCAGCCGGATACCCGGCGGCAGCATGGGCAAAGCGGGCAGCAGCGACTCCAGGAAGCTGAGTGCCATGGCCAGCGCGAACAAAAGGCCCATCAAAGCCAGTCTTTTTACTTTGCAGTTACGGTTCTGTGCTGCCATTTGCTTCTCCCATAGTGGTACATCATTTATTTTAGTTGCTTTTGGGTGTAATTTCAACCAAAAAGCCGCTATTTTACCGCCGAATTTTAATAAAAAAATATCATTTTAGTTATAACTAATGCTGAAAGCGGTAACGGCATCTGACAAAAAACTGGTGAAGTACAAATGCCTCATACTTCACCAGTTGATGTATGGCTTATCTTGGAAGGTCAATCCAGATCGCAGCCGGTGCAGCCTTCGCAGTCGCCTTCGCAATCCAGGTCATCCAGATCGAACTCCAGCTTTTCGCCGCAGTTGGGGCAGTCGATCTCCCCTTCGCACAGCATGCTTTCATCCACGCAGATGGTATCGCCGCAGGTGGGGCACTTTACTTCATACAGGGGCTCGTCCTCATCATCGAACTCATCATAGTCATCCAGACCATAATCATCGTCCTCATCAAAGTCGTAGTCCTCATCCTCATCGTCTTCCTCATACAGGGCGTCTTCCACATCCTGCAGATCATCATCGATGGCATCGACGACTTCGCCCAGCTCCTCTACCGCATCCTCCAGATCGGTAACGGAGAGCGCCAGGTCATCCAGCACCTCGATGACATTGAGCAGAACTTTGCCTTCGGCAGTGGTATCGGTCAGCTTGAGGCCATCGGCCAGGCCGCGCAGATAAGCAACTTTTTCAATAACAGTCATTTTTGTAACCTCCCTTATGGTATGGGTGTAGATAATGACAACCGGCGTAAAATGAGATTTACGCTCTTTCCATGTACTCGCCGGTTCTGGTATCCACACGGATCATATCGCCCTCATTGATGAACAGGGGTACCTTGATCTCGGCGCCGGTTTCCAGGGTGGCGGGCTTGAGGGTATTGGTGGCGGTATTGCCGGCAAAGCCGGGATCGGTCTTGGTGACCTCCAGCTCCATGAAGAAGGGAGGCTCTACGCCGAACACGCTGCCCTTGTAGGAAAGGATCTTGCAGACGGTGTTCTCCTTGACGAACTTGAAGTTGTCGCTGAGAATGCTCTTGTTGATCGGGATATTCTCGTAGGTCTCCTGATCCATGAAATAGTACAGGTCACCATCGGAATACAGATATTCCATATCCTTTCTCTCGATATAGGCGGTCGGGTACTTATCAGAGGGGTTGAAGGTGCGCTCGGTGACAGCACCGGTGATCACATTGCGGATCTTGGTGCGGACAAAAGCGGCGCCCTTGCCGGGTTTAACATGCTGGAACTCGATGATCTGATAGACATTGCCATCCATATCAAAGGTCACACCATTGCGAAAATCGCCTGCACTTACCATAATACAAAAACCTCCAGGATATAATGTACGGATTTAACTATCTGATTTTAACATATACCGGTGCATAAATGCAAGGGTTTTTCACAGGATAATGAGCTCTTTGGGGCTGTTTGTCAAATCTTTTGTGCCATCCGGGGCAAGCCAAACCATATCCTCGATGCGGACGCCGAAGCGGCCCTCCAGGTAGATGCCGGGTTCCACGGTGATGACCATGCCCTCCTTGGCGGTGGTCTCCGGGGCGATGGAGGGAGAAAAGCCGGGCATTTCGTGGATCTCGATGCCGACGGAATGGCCCAGGCTGTGGCCGAAGCAGCCCTCATAGCCGGCATTGTAGATGAGCTCACGGGCGGCGGCATCCACGGCGCGGCAGGAAGCGCCCACGACGGCCTTTTCGATGCCGAGGAGCTGGGCGGCCAGGACGGTATCATACACGCGGCGCATCTCCTCGGTCGGCTCGCCGACGGCAACGGTACGGGTCATATCGGAGCAGTAGCCGCCCCAGTAGGCGCCGTAATCCATAGTGAAGAAGTCGCCCTGCCGCAGGGGACGGTCGCCGGGGACGGCGTGGGGCTTGGCGGAATTGGGACCACCGGCGGCAATGGTCTCAAAGGCAAGGCCATCCGCGCCCAGACGGCGCATGCAGTATTCCAGGTAGGCGGCAACCTCTTTTTCGGTCTTGCCGGGCTTGATGAAATCGAGGATCTCCAGGAAGGCGGCATCGGTGATGCTTTGTGCCTTGCGGATGGCGGCGATCTCCTCCTCGTCCTTGAGGGAGCGCATCTCCAGGATCTTATCATTGAGGGCGGCGGCGGTGAGGAACTCCACCTGCGGCAGACGGGAACGGTACTGCTCCAGGCTGCCCACGGTGATGTAGTCGGTTTCGAGGGCGACGGTTCTGGCGCCGTGCTTCTTCAACAGCTCGCCTAGCTGGTCGTACAGCTTATCCTGCAGGATGACCTCGGCACCGGTGACGGTGGCCTTGGCGACCTCGATATAGCGGAAATCAATGATGAAATAGGCGGCATCCCGGAACGCCAGCAGTGTGCCGGCGGTGGAGCCCAGTCCGGTAAAGTAGCGGCGGTTCACATCGGAGGTGATGAGAGCGGCATCGGCCCCCTCCGGCAGGGCTTTCATCAGTTTTTCAATGCGGTTCATGCTTGATTCTTCCTTTCTGCGGCTTGGTTATAAAGATCTCTCATGGTGGCGGCGTCCTCCGCCTGGGTTCCAGCCGATTCACAGATGATGGTGGGCTGGCTGTCGTACTTGACCAGCACCTCTGCCAACGGCGCAAAGTAGGGGCCGTAGGTGGTATCGGCAAAGGTGAGGTGGCGTTTTTCCCCGCCGTTTTCGGTGTACTCTATCTGGGAAAAATGGGAGTGAAAGCACTTCATGCGCTGCTCCCCTATCTCATTCTTCATGGTAAGCAGGATACGCTCGTAGTCCTCCGCCCCGCGGATGCTGCCCAGCGTGCGGGCATTGAGGTGGCCGAAATCGATGCAGGGCAGCAGGCGGTCATCCAGCTTGCACAGCTCCATGACCTCCTCCAGCGTGCCCAGCTGGTTAAACTTACCCATAACCTCCGGGCAGACGATGATGTGCCCCAGATGGGCTTCATCCAGGGCCGCCAGCGCGCGCTTCATGGTGTCCTTTGCAAGGGAAAGTGCTTCCTCCCGACTGATCTTGGCACAGGAGCCGGAGTGGACCACGATGCGGCGGGCGCCCATCAGGTCGGCGGCTTCGGCGGATTCCAGAATGTACTTGATGCTGTTCTGACGCTTTTCTTCCTCCACGCTGGAAAGGGAGATGTAATACGGCGCGTGCAGCGAAAGCTGGATATCCCGCGCCTCGCAGCCGGCCTTCAGCTTCAGTACGCCTTCACGATTGATACGCACCCCGCGGCCGCACTGGTATTCGTAGGCATTCAGGCCCATCTTTTCCAGGTATTCCGGGATCTGCGGGGTGGATTTATAGCCCATGGCGGTAAAGCTTTCGCTGTTCCCGGCAGGCCCTATTCTTATCATTCGGCATTCCTCCTTTTGCGGCGGTGGTAAAGGCACAGCAGCGGTTTTTCCAGCGGACGCTTGATGCGGTACAGGCCGTAGCCTTCTTCGGCGTAGGGCTCCACCAGAATGGTGACGCAGCCGCACAGGTTGCCGCACAGGATATCGGTAAAGAGCTGATCCCCGATGAGGGCGGTCTGCCGCGGGCTGACGCCAAACTCCTTCATCTTGGCCAGGGCCACCTTCTTTTTGGGCTTGGCGGCATCGGCAATGTAGCCCAGCCCCAGGCGATTGGCAAAGGGCGCGACCCGCAGCTCGTGATTATTAGAAATGACAAAAAGGCGCAGCCCGGCCGCCCGCTGGCGCTCCAGCCAGTCCATCACCTCCGGCTTTATTTCCTGGCTGTTATCACCGGTCAGGGTGTTATCCACATCCAAGAGCAGGGCACGGATGCCATGCCGGATAAAAAAATCCGTTGGGATCTCCTCGATGCGGTGGAAATCGTATTGCGGGGTCAAAAGCGGCAAGGGCTCACGCTCCTTTCGGTTGGTTCGGCTCTATTATAGCAACTTGAGTGGGGAAAAGAAAGCCCCATTTCCCGCTCTTTCCCCGATTTGTGCAAATGGAAAAGGCAGACGAGGATAAACCCATCTGCCTTTATTCCGGTTGCAATAAAGATCAAGATTACTTGTACTTGCGCTTACGAGCAGCCTCGGACTTTTTCTTGCGCTTAACGGAAGGTTTCTCATAATGCTCACGCTTGCGGACTTCCGCCAGAACGCCAGATCTAGCGCAGGAACGCTTAAACCGTCTGAGAGCACTATCCAGCGACTCGTTATCTTTTACTCTGATCTCTGCCATTTACTATTCCCTCCCTACGCCCTACGGCTGGAGTTATATCCTAATAACAGGATAACACATAGATTATACAATAAGGCATTTTACTATGTCAAGAGATTTTTATTGAACAAGGCCCTTCAATTTATTATTTTGCCACGATATTGTAGAGCTTACCCTTCACATATATTTCCTTGATGACGGTCTTGCCAGCCAAAGCAGCCTGCACATTGGCATCGGCCATTACCAGCGCCTTTACCGCTTCCTCGGTGCTGTCGGTGGGAATCATAAGGCGGGCCTTGATCTTGCCGCTGACCTGCACCGCGATCTCCACGGCGGCATCCACGCATTTAGCGGAGTCGTACTCCGGCCACTTGGCCCGTGCCAGCATTTCCCTGTTGCCCAGCACTTCGTTGATCTCCTCGGTGAGATGGGGGGCGAAGGGATTGAGCAGGGTAATGAAGGTCATCAGCTCGCCGCGGGTGACGCTGCCCTTATCGTAAATTTCATTCAGCACGCTCATCATGGCGGCGATGGCGGTATTGCACTTGAGGCCCTCGATATCCTCGCTGACCTTTTTGATCATCTTGTGGAAGCTGCCCTCCAGCTCGGGGGAATAGCCTTCCTCGGGGGTCATCATATCGGTGAGGGCGGCCACACGCTCCAGGAAGCGCTTGCTGCCCTTGATGGAGGAGGTGTTCCAAGGGGCGGTCTTTTCAAAGTCACCGATGAACATCTCGTACATTCTCAAGGTATCAGCGCCGTACTGGGCCACCACATCGTCTGGATTTACCACATTGCCGCGGGATTTGCTCATCTTTTCGCCGTTTTCGCCCAGGATCATGCCGTGGCTGGTGCGTTTGGCATAGGGCTCCTTACAGGAAACAACACCGATATCATACAGGAACTTGTGCCAGAAGCGGGAGTACAAGAGGTGCAGCGTGGTGTGCTCCATGCCACCGTTGTACCAGTCTACCGGCATCCAGTAGTCCAGCGCTTCCTTGGCGGCCAGCGCATTCACATTGTGCGGGTCACAGTAGCGCAGGAAGTACCACGAGGAACCGGCCCACTGGGGCATGGTATCGGTCTCCCGCTCGGCGGGACCGCCGCAGCAGGGGCAGGTTGTCTTTACCCAGTCGGTCAGCTTGGCCAGCGGGGATTCACCGTTATCGGTGGGCTCATAGCTTTCCACCTCCGGCAGGCGCAGGGGCAGCTCACTTTCGGGGATGGCCACCCAGCCGCACTTGGGACAGTTCACCAGCGGGATAGGCTCACCCCAATAGCGCTGACGGGAGAATACCCAGTCGCGCAGCTTGTAGTTGACCTTGGTCTCGCCCTTCTTCTGCTCCTCCAGCCACTTGATAATGGTCTTTTTGGCTTCCTCCACGGTCAGGCCATCCAGGAAACCGGAATTGACCATGATGCCGGTAGCGCAATCGGTAAAGGCTTCCTTTTCCACATCGCCGCCCTTTACCACCTCGATGATAGGCAGACCGAACTTTTTGGCGAACTCCCAGTCACGGGTATCGTGGCCGGGTACCGCCATGATGGCGCCGGTGCCGTAGCTCATCAGAACATAATCGGAAATAAAGATGGGGATCTCTTTGCCATTGACGGGATTGATAGCCGCCACGCCCTCCAGCCGCACGCCGGTCTTATCTTTGGCCATTTCGGTGCGCTCAAAATCGGACTTGCGGGCGGAGACCTCCTGATACTCCCGGACAGCATCCATATTGGTGATGCGGTCCGCCCACTTTTCGATGTAAGGGTGCTCCGGCGACATAACCATGTAGGTAGCGCCAAAGAGGGTATCGGGACGGGTGGTATAGATGAGCAGCTTATCGCCGCCGGTGGTATCAAATTCAACCTCGGCGCCGGTGGAGCGGCCGATCCAGTTGATCTGGGAGGTCTTAACACGCTCCAGATAGTTGACATCGGAGAGGTCATCAATGAGGCGCTGGGCGTAGGCGGTAATCTTCAGCATCCACTGGCTCTTTACCTTGTGGATGACCTCGCTGCCGCAGCGCTCGCACACGCCGTTGACCACCTCCTCATTGGCCAGCACGCACTTGCAGCTGGTGCACCAGTTGACGGACATTTCCTTCTTATAGGCCAGCCCGTGCTTGAACAGCTGCAGGAAGATCCACTGGGTCCACTTGTAGTAGCCGGGATCGGTGGTATTGATCTCCCGGTCCCAATCGAAGGAGAGGCCGAGGCTCTTGAGCTGGGCCTTAAAGTGTGCCACATTCTGCGCGGTGACGATCTCCGGGTGGATGTGGTTTTTGATGGCGAAATTTTCGGTGGGCAGGCCAAAGGCATCCCAGCCCATGGGGTACAGCACATTATAGCCCTGCATCCGGCGCTTTCTGGCTACGATATCCAGCGCGGTATAGGAACGCGGATGGCCGACATGCAGTCCCTGACCGGAAGGATACGGGAACTCCACCAGCGCATAGTATTTGGGCTTGGTGTAGTCATTTTCGGCATGGAATACATGGGCTTCTTCCCACTTTTTTTGCCACTTCGGTTCAATTTCCTTAAATTCGTGTTTCAACGATCTGTCCTCCCAACCTCTTCGGCTTTTATTGCAGATTATTTTTCTTCCTCAAAATTCAGCGGCACACGGGGCGCATCTGCCCATACACGGTCGATGCTGTAAAAATTGCGGGTCTCGGCATAGAAAATATGCACGATGACATCGCGGTAGTCCATTAGGATCCACTGGGCGGAGCTGCGGCCCTCGATGCGCTTGGGCTCGATGCCCTGGCGACCCAGGTATTCATCCAGGTCCTCGCACAGCGATTTGACCAGTGTGGTATTGCTGGCAGTGGCCACCACAAAGTAATCCCCGATGGTGGTCAGCTCGCCGATCTGGATGACCTCCAGGTCGGTCGCCTTTTTGCTATCCAGAAATTTGGCGATAGAAAGAGCAAGTTCTTTGGAATTCATTCTTTTTCCTCCTTGCAGAGTTTTACATATTCATTGTAGGCCTGCCAGCTTTCCCGGCAGAGGGGGCTTTTCCGGCGGCACAGCTTGCCGATGGTATAGCACAGCGCGTACAGCATCGCCCCATCCAGGGAGCGATCGGCCCAGCGGCGCATCTCGGCTACATCAGGGTAGTGCCGCCCCTCCTCGGTCAGGTCCGCCAGGTACACGATCTTTTCCAGGCGGCTCATACCGGCCCGGCCGGTGGTGTGGTAGCGCACCGCGTTTTCGATATCTTTATCACGGACACCGTAGCGCCCCAGAATTTCCGCTGCCGCGAAGCCGTGAATGAGCTGCGGCTGCTCCCGGAAATCGATTTCGGTCATTATAGCACTTCGCCTCATGATTTGCAATGCTTCTGGGAGGGGCATTTCCTTACAGCAGTCATGCAGTATCCCCGCTATCGCCGCCTTTTCGGGGTCTTCTCCCCAGCGGCGGGCCAGGCGTTCTGCTTCCTTTTCCACCCCAAGGGAATGGCGGTAGCGTTCCTCGCTCATCAGCGGGCGGATGGCTTCCCTCATTTCTTGCCGGGTCATTGGTCCTCCCCCTTATACAGACCGTGGGCGGCAATGTATTCCGCCACCGCAGGCGAAAGATCCCCGCAGGGCTCCCCGGCGCGCAGCATCTGCCTTATTTCGGTGGAGGACACCACCCGCACGGGATTATCCAAGAAGATGCTGAGCACCCCTTCCCGCGCCAGCAGGCGGGCCTGCTGATAGAGGGCTTCCTTATCGTCCTCTTCCCGGCTGGCCACCGCCAGCGTGCACATTCTGCCCAGCGCCTGCCATTCCCGCCATGCGGTAAAGGTCAGGTAGTTATCTGTACCCATGATGAGGTAAAAATCGTCCTCGGAGTAGCATTCCCGCATATGCCGCATGGTCTCGATGGTATAGCTGACGCCGCCGCGGGTCAGTTCATAGTCATCCGCCAGGATATTCGGCAGCCCCTGCAGGGCCAGCCGGCACATTGCCAGCCGGTCCTCCCCTGCGGCCAGATCAGGCGAAACCTTATGCGGCGGGATAAAGGCGGGGATAACATGCAGGCAATCCAGCCGCAGCTGCTTTACCGCCTGACGGCATACCCCTACATGGCCCAGGTGGATGGGATTGAAGGTACCGCCGTAAAAACCGATTCTTGCCACTTTTCTCCCCTCCGTTACCGCAGGTCAATGATGGTCTTTTCTGGATTTTTGCGGTACAGGGTCACCTTGCGGCCCACCACCTGCACCACCTCGGCGCCGGTGGCCTCCGCCAGGGTCGCCGCCATCTCCCTGGGGGTCTCCGGGGCGGTCTCCAGCACCGTCAGCTTGATAAGCTCCCGGGCAGTCAGGGCGTCATCCACCTGCTTTTGCAGCGCCTCGCCCATGCCGTTTTTGCCCACCTGCAGAATTGCCTCTACCGTATTGGCATAGGAGCGCAGCTTGGCTCTCGTTTTGGAATCCATCATATCATTCTCCTTCTTTTCTGTCTTTCAGCTTCTCATACAGTGCCGCCAGCGCCCGTCCCCGGTGGCTGATGGCATCCTTGGCGGGGCCGTCCAGCTCTGCAAAGCTGCGCTCCCCTACCATGAACAGCGGGTCATACCCAAAGCCGTTCTGTCCGTGCAGCCGGCGGGCAATGGTCCCTTCGCAGGCGCCCTCGCACTGCACAATGTCATCATCCCCAAACACTGCGCAAATGGAACAGACAAACCGTGCCGCGCGCCTTTCATCCGGGATATTTTCCATCTCCCGCAGCAGCTTGGCGTTATTGGCGGCGGAATCGTGCCCTTCCCCGGCGTAGCGGGCGGAATACACCCCCGGCGCACCGTTCAGGGCGTCCACGCACAGGCCGGAATCATCCGCCACGGTGGGCAGGCCGGTGGCCCGGTAAATGCCCATCGCCTTAAGATAAGCATTCTCGGCAAAGGTCTTCCCTGTTTCCTCGATGTCCAGATCGGGTGGGCAGACCTCATCCTGCGGGATGACCTGCCAGCCCAGCGGGGCCAGGATGCGCCGGAATTCCTCCACCTTGTGCTCGTTTTTGGTCGCTAATATCAGCTTCATTCCTCGTCCTCGTTCAGTAGCAGCGCACGGGCGAACTCGGCGGCGCTGAAGGGGGTCAGGTCCCCAATGCTCTCGCCGGTGCCCACAAACTTGATGGGCAGCCCCAGCTGATCCCGGATAGCGATGGCCACACCGCCCTTGGCAGTGCCGTCCAGTTTAGTCAAGATGATGCCGGTGACGCCGCAGGCCGCGGCAAATTCCCGCGCCTGGTTCAGCCCATTCTGCCCGGTGGTGGCATCCAGCACCAGCAGTGTTTCACGACTGCAGCCGGGGGCTTCCCGCTCCAGCACACGGTCTATTTTGGCCAGCTCCTCCATCAGGTTTTTCTTGGTGTGCAGGCGGCCCGCCGTATCACAGATGAGCACATCCACATTTCTGGCCTTAGCGGCGGTGATGCTATCATACACCACCGCGGCGGGGTCGGCGCCCTCGGCGTGCTTTATCATCTGGCAGCCTACCCGTTCCGCCCAGACGCCCAGCTGCTCACCGGCCGCCGCCCGGAAGGTATCCGCCGCGCCCAGCAGCACCTTTTTGCCTTGGCCCTGCAGCCAATAGGCCAGCTTGCCGATGGAGGTGGTCTTGCCCACCCCGTTGACGCCGACCACCAGCACCACGCTGGGCTTGGTCTCCGTCACCAGCGGCTCATCCGGCTCCATCAGCTCGGTCACGATCTCGCAGAGATTCTCCCGCAGCTCGGTGGAATCAATGTTCCGGCGCTTGATGCGCTCGCCCAGCCGGGAGCAAATCTTGCCCGCTGTGGTCACACCCACATCGGCCAGGATGAGGATCTCCTCCAGCTCCTCCAGGGTATCAAAGGTAATCTTCCCGGAGAAACTATCCAGCTCCAGGCTCAGGCTCTGCTTGGTCTTTTTTACGCTTTTGCGGAAAATATCAAAAAATCCCATTGGTTCTCCTTAGTTCAGGCTCTTGCCAAATTTCTTTTCCATCTCGGCCACATCCAGCCGCAGCAGCTTACTGATGCCCTCCTCCTCCATGGTGACGCCGTACAGCACATCGCCCTGTTCCATGGTGCCGCGGCGGTGGGTGATGGAAATAAACTGGGTATGATCGGTCATGCGGTGCAGGTAGGCGGCAAACTTGCCGACATTCACATCGTCCAGTGCCGCCTCTATCTCATCGATGAGAACGAACGGCGCGGGATTGACCCGCAGGATGGCAAAGTAGATGCAGATGGCCACAAAGGCCTGCTCGCCGCCGGAAAGGGCGGAAAGATTCTTGATGATCTTGCCGGGCGGCTGCACGATAATCTCGATGCCCGTTTCTAGGGGATCGGTGGCATCGGTCAGGCGCAGCTCGGCATGTCCGCCGCCAAAGAGCTCCCGGAAGATCTCGCCAAAGTAGCGGTTGATGCCCGCAAAACGCTCGGTAAAGATCGCGCTCATCTGGGCCGAAAGCTCGGTGATGAGCCGTGTCAGCTCCTTCTTGGCATTTTCGGCGTCGTCTATCTGCTCCTTCATAAAGCGGTACCGGCCGCTCACTTCCTCGTATTCCTCAATGGCTGCCACATTCACGGCACCCAACGCCCGTATCTTGCCGCGCAGCTCGGAAAGGCGCTTCTGCGCCGCCCCCACATCCTCCAGCGGGATGGCCTGTTCGGCCGCTTCGCTGCGGGTCAGCTCATATTCCTCCCACATCTTGGCGCTGATGCTGTTCTGCTGCTCCTGCATACCTTCGCTCTTTTCCTGCAGGCGCAGCAGCTCGCTGGCGGCCGCCTCCCGGCGGGAGATGACATCGCTGTTTTCCTTGGAGAGGATATTGCGGCGCATTTCCAGCTGGTCACGCTGTGCATCGGCGTCCTTGATATCCCGGCGCAGCTCCTCGATCTCGCTGCTGCCGCTTTGCGCCCCAGCGGTGATCTGCTCAATCTCCTCCCGGATGGCCTCATTATCCTTTTTCAGCTGCTCCTGTCGTTCCCGCAAGGCGGCCAGGGCGGCCTCACTGCCGCTTTGCTGGCCCTCCATCTGCTCAATGGCCATCTGGACGGCTTCGCAGTCCTTCTGCCGGGCGATGTCCTCCATCTGCAGGGCAGTCACCTTTTCGGCAGCTTCGGTGATGGCCGCAGTCAACATTTCGTGGGCAGCCATACCCTCGGCCGAAAGCCTGGTCAGCCGCTCCACCTCTTCGGTCAGTTTCTTCACCAGCTCGCCGCCGGAGATCTTCTGCTGGCGCAGCTGCTCCATACGGGCGGTCAGGTCATCGTATTCCCGCAGCGCCTGCTCGTTCAGGCGTTCGGCTTCCTCCACATTGGCGGCCAGGCGGTCCACCAGCGTCTGGGCGGAAATGAGATCCTCCCGCGCGGTCTTTTCCTCGGCCTCTATGCCGTCCACCGTCGCCTGAATGGTATCGGTCTCCCGGCGCAGCTCGGTCAGCTGGGCCTCCAGCTCCTCCGCCTGCTTTGCGTATTTCTTCGCCTCTGCGGTCAGGGCGTCTATCTCTCCCCGGCGGGAAAGAATGGACGCGTTCTTATTGACGGAACCGCCGGTAAGGCTGCCGCCGGCATTCACCACCTGGCCATCCAGCGTCACCACCCGGTAGCGGTAGCTGTACGCCTTGGCGATGGCGGTCGCGGCGTCAATGTCCTCCGTCACAATGGTGCGTCCCAGCAGGGAATCCATCACCACACGGTAGCGGTCATCGCACTGCACCAGCTCGCTGGCCAGGCCCACATAGCCGCCCCGGGCAGTTAGGTCGCTTTCCCTTACCGGGTTCGCTTTGAGATTGGTCAGCGGCAGGAAAGTCGCCCGTCCGGCGCCCCGCTCCTTCAGCAGCGCGATGGCCCGCTTGGCCGCGCCCTCATCCTGCGCCACGATATTCTGGATCGCCGCGCCCAGCGCGATCTCCACGGCGGTAGAATAGCGGTTTTCGGTCTTGATCAGGCTGGATACCGGACCCACGATGCCCCGCAGGGCACCCGCGCCGGCCTGCTTCATCACAAACTTAACGCTGTTATTAAAGCTCTCGTAGTTCTTTTCCAGGTCGGAGAGCACCTGCGCGCGCTGCAGCTTCTCGCCTGCCAGCCTTTCGCTGTTGCGCTGGCGGCTCTCCGCCTCGGCCTGCTTATCACTGCGGCTTTTCAGCTTATACAGGTAGCCGTTCTTGCTGTTCTGCAGGCTTTGCAGCCGCTCCTGCAGCTCTTCGGCAAAGGCTTTATGTCCGGCCAGTTCTTCCCGCAGGCGGCTCAGATTTTCATCCTTGTCCTTGGCCTGTCCGCGCAGCGCTTCCAGGCGGGTCACCGTTTCCTCGGCCAGCGTTCCGGCCGTCTCGGCCGAAAGCTCCGCCCGGTGGATCTGCCCCTGCAGCTCCTCCTTTTGCAGCGCCAGCGCGCTCTGCTCCGCCGCCAGGCGGTGCTCCTCCTGCCGCTGAGCCTCCAGCGCCTTTTGGCCCCCCTCCAGGGCTTCGCGGGTCTTTTGGGCCTCGTCCAGGCGGTTTTGGTAATCCTCCCGCAGGGCAGTCAGCTTTTCCTCCAGCTCCCCGGCGGAAAGCTCACTGCGCTCCAGCTCCTTTTCCAGCTCGGCGATGGTATCGTTATTATGATCAATGGTATTCTGCTTGACCGCTGCCTCCACCTTAGCGTTGGAGATCGCGTCCTCAAACTCCTTGATGCGCTCGCGCTTATGCTCAATATACAGGTTCGCGTCCTGTGTTTTGTGCTGGATCTCCTCCAGCTCCCGCTCGATCTCATCCAGCCGCCTTTGGGCGGTGGTGCGGTCATTAGCAGCCAGCAGGGTCTTGTCCTCCAGCTCCGCCAGCTGCCGGCCCAGTTTGGTCAGCTGCTCCAGCCACAGGCTGATCTCCAGCGACTTCTTTTCCCCGGCCAGCACCACATACTGCTTGGCCTTTTCGCTCTGGGCCTTCAGGGGGCCTACCCGGTCCTCCAGCTCCTGCATGATATCCCGCAGGCGCACCAGGTTATCCTCAGCCTGCTGCAGCTTGCGCTCCGCTTCGGTCTTGCGGTAGCGGAATCGGGAGATTCCGGCGGCTTCCTCGAAAATTTCCCGCCGCTGGGTGCTTTTCGCGCTCACGATCTCCGCGATCTTGCCCTGCTCAATGACCGAATAGCCATCCCGTCCAAGGCCTGTATCCATAAACATCTCGTTGATATCCCGCAGGCGCACCGGGTTATTATTGATGCGGTATTCGCTTTCTCCGCTGCGGTACAGCCGCCGGGTGATAACCACCTCATCGCTGTCGATATCAATGCTGCGGTCGGTATTATCAATAAACAGGCTCACCCATGCAAAACCGGTCGGCTTGCGGCTGATGGACCCGCCGAAAATAACATCCTCCATCTTGGCGCCGCGCAGGCTCTTCACCGATTGCTCGCCGAACACCCACTTGATGGCGTCGCTAATATTGCTTTTGCCGCTGCCGTTTGGCCCCACAATGACCGTAATCCCGTCATCGAAGGTCAGCTTTGTGCGGTCGGGGAAGGACTTGAACCCCTGCATTTCCACCGCTTTCAGCTTCATGGCATCTCCTCCTGTCCTGTCAGGTTTCTCTCGTTTTGGTGTAAATTGCATACTAACTCATTATAGGGTAATATTATACTCCTTTTTTGCCCTTTTCACAAGAAAATCTTTTCTCTTCGCCTTATTTGCGGTATAATGGTCCCATCACCGCAAGGAGGTCGTTCTATGATCCGTAGAATTATCCAGATAGATAAGGAAAAATGCACCGGTTGCGGCATCTGCGCCGCCGCCTGCCACGAGGGCGCCATCGGCATGGTGGAGGGCAAGGCCCGCCTGCTGCGCGATGACTACTGCGATGGTCTGGGCGACTGCCTGCCCGCCTGTCCCACCGGGGCCATCACCTTTGTGGAGCGGGAAGCCGCCGCCTACGATGAAGCCGCCGTGCAGCAGCACATGGCCCAAAAGAAGGCCGCCTTCCATGGTTGTCCCGGTTCCGCCACCAAGCTGTTCCAGCGGCAGGCCGCTCCCGCTGGGGATGGCACTATCCCCTCTCAGCTGGCCCAGTGGCCCTGCCAGATCCGCCTGATCTCCCCCGGGGCGCCCTGCTTTGCCGGCGCGCATCTGCTCATCGCCGCCGATTGCACCGCCTACGCCTATGCTGATTTCCACCGGGACTTCATGCAGGGGCGCGTCACCCTCATCGGCTGTCCCAAGCTGGATGCCTACGACTACGCCGAAAAGCTCACCGCCATTCTCGCGGCCAATTCCATCCAAAGCGTCACCCTGCTGCGCATGGAGGTCCCCTGCTGCGGCGGGCTGGAGCACGCCGCCCACACTGCTCTGGCTGCTAGCGGCAAGGCGATCCCCCTGCGGGTCGTCACCATCCGCACCAATGGCACCCTGCTGTAACTCCCCAATAAAAATCACAAGCCGGTACTCCTTTTACGGAATACCGGCTCATTTTTGGTTTTCATTCCTCACCCATCAGGGTCAGTGCCTCATGGGCTGCCGCCTGCTCGGCACCCTTTTTGCTGCGGCTCGCACCACGGCCTATCACATTGCTGTTCAGGTGTACTTCCACCACAAACTTTTTATCGTGGTCCGGTCCTTCGGCGGAAACCAGCACATACTCTACCCGTTCCTCCGGGTTCTTCTGGATGATCTCCTGCAGGCGGGTCTTGTAGTCCACAAAGGGCGCCGCCTCATGGGTCAGGTCCTCCTCCACAAAGGGCAGCACAAACCGCTGGGCCGCCTCCAGCCCGCCATCCAGGTAAATGCCGGCGATCAGCGCCTCAAAGGCGTCGCTCACCACCGAGGGCCGCTCCCGTCCGCCGGTCTGCTCCTCGCCGTGGCCCAGCAGCAGCTCCTGGCCCAGCTGTATCTTCTGGGCAAATTCAAACAGGCTCTTTTCGCACACCAGGCTCGCGCGAATTCTGGTCAGGTCGCCCTCCGCCAGGTGGAACTTATGGAAGATATGATCCGCCACAATGATGGAAAGCACCGCGTCTCCCAGGAACTCCATCCGCTCGTTGCACTCTATTTTCTGCCGGCTTTCATTGGCGTAGGAGGAATGAATCAGCGCGCGCTCCAAAAGCGCTTTATCGTGAAAACGATAACCGATCCTCTCCTGCAAAGCCTCCATGGACATAACTGCACCCTCTTTTACTTGGATATAATTTATTCCGCCTCAGCGGTCTCGACCGCCAGCTGGCTTTCCATCTCGCCGATGATATTATTCTCACAGCAGCTGATGGCCTGTCGTATGGCATTGTAGAAGGCCTTGGCATCGCTGCTGCCATGCGCCTTAATGACCGGCTTCTTGGTGCCCAGCAGCAGGGCCCCGCCGTATTCGGCGGAATCAAACTTCCGCTTAAAGGCGCCCAAATCCTTCTTCACCACGGCGGCCGCCAGCTTATTGGGCAGCGATTTCATAAAGATCCCCTTGATCTCGCTCATAAAGAGCTTGGCCAGGCCCTCGGTGGTCTTCAGGATGATATTCCCGGTAAAGCCGTCACACACTGCCACATCGCAGCCGCCCAGCGGCACCTCGCGCGCTTCCACATTGCCGATGAAGTTGTACCCGGCCTCTTTCATCAGACCGTAGGCCTCCACCTGCAGCTCGGTGCCCTTGGTCTCCTCCACGCCGATATTCACCAGTCCCACACGGGGATTCGGCACCCCCAGAATACGCTTCATATATACCGAGCCCATCAGCCCAAACTGCCGCAGCATTTCGGGGCGGCAGTCGTGGTTCGCGCCGGAATCCAGCAGCATAAAGCAGCCATCCTTGCAGGGCACCACGGTGCCGATGGCCGGGCGCTTCACGCCCTTGATGCGCTTAACGATGAGGGTCCCCCCCACCACCAGCGCGCCGGTGCTGCCGGCCGAAACCAAGGCTTCGCCCCCGCCCTCCGCCAGCATCTGGAGTCCGCGCGCCATGCTGCTGTCCTTGTATTGCTTCATAATAGCGGTCGGCTCCGCTTCCATCGGGAAGACATCCGGGGCCTCCGCTATCGTCATCCCCTCCAGGGAAACACCCAACTCCGCCGCCCTTGCACGCAGCTTTTCGCCGTCGCCGGTCAGTATGATCTCACACTTCCATTGATCTGCCGCCATGCGGCAGCCCCGCAGTACCGCCTCCGGGGCGTTATCCCCGCCATAGGCATCCACTATAATTCTCATCGTTCTTCCCTCGCTTTCAGGTAATGTTGCATTGCCGCTACGGCTCGGTCGGCCATGGCCTGGTAGCGCTCCTGCTTGCCCTTTATCAGCTCCGGCAGCGGCGGCAGAATGCCCATATTGCTGCCCATCGGCTGGAAATCCTCCACGCTCTCATCACTGATATACCGGCACAGAGCGCCCATCATCGTTTCGGGCGGGGGCAGCAGCGGCTCCCTGCCCCGCAGCCGGTCCGCCACGGCATGCGCCGCCAGTATCCCGCTCGCCGCGGATTCGATATACCCCTCCACACCGGTCATCTGCCCGGCAAAGCTGATCCTCAGCTCTTTTTTCAGCCGGAAAAATCCATCCAGCAGCCGGGGCGAATCCAGGAAGGTATTGCGGTGCATCACGCCATACCGCACAAATTCCGCATTTTCCAGCCCCGGGATCATCGAAAAGACCCGCTTCTGCTCCGGGAACAGCAGGTTGGTCTGGAACCCCACGATATTATACATGGTGCCGTCGGCATTTTCCCGCCGCAGCTGGATATTGGCCCACGGACGGTGTCCGGTGCGGGGGTCTCGCAGTCCCACCGGGCGCAGCGGCCCATACCGCATGGTATCCAGGCCGCGCTTCGCCAGCACCTCTATGGGCATACAGCCCTCGTACACCTTAAAGTACTCTTTCTCAAATTCATGCAGCTCCACGCTTTTGGCATTTACCAGCGCCTCGTGGAACGCCTCATACTCCTCCTTATTGAAGGAGCAGTTGATATAGTCCGCCTCTCCCCTGTCATAGCGGGTGGCAAAGTACACCCGCTCCATATCAATGGAGTCCTTTGTGACAATGGGTGCGGAGGCATCATAAAAGCTCAAATATTTTTCGCCGCACAGCCGCCCTATGCTCTCGGAAAGCGCCTCGCTGGTCAGCGGCCCGCTGGCCACGATGACATTCCCCGCCGGGAGCTCAGTCACCTCGCCAGTCACCACCGTTACATTAGGCAGCTCCCGTATGGCTTTGGTCATCGCGTCGCTAAAGGCCTCCCGATCCACCGCCAGGGCGCCGCCGGCGCTCACTGCGGTCTGCTCGGCACAGCGCACCACCAGCGAATCCATCTCCTTCATTTCGGCCTTCAGCAGTCCCGCTGCGGAATTCAGCCGCATCGCCTTCAGCGAATTGGAGCACACCAGCTCCGCAAAGCCCGGGTAGTGGTGCGCCGGGGAATACTTCACCGGCTTCATTTCGTACAGCGTCACATCTATGCCGCGTCTGGCCAGTGCCCAGGCGGCTTCGCACCCGGCCAGTCCGGCCCCTATTACAGAAACTTTACTCATTATTTCGCACTCTTCTCGTAGCCACAGCCCTCTTTCAGGCAGTGGATCATCTTCACCCGGCCGGTGGTCTTAAACAGGCTGCTGCCGCACTGGGGACACTTTTCCGCCAGCGGGATATCCCAGGTCATAAAGCCGCACTTGGGGTTATCCTCGCAGCCGTAGTAGGTGCGTCCCGTCTTGGATTTTTTCGCCAGCACCTTTTTGCCGCAGCGGGGGCAGCTGCCGGGGGTCTCCTGCTGCAGGGTCTTGGTATTCTTGCACTCCGGAAAGCCCGGGCAGGCCAGGAACTTGCCGTATTTGCCGTGGCGCACCACCATCTTGCGGCCGCACAGCTCGCACACTATGTCGGTCTCCTCATCGGGGATCTTCATCTTGGTGCCTTCCATATTCTTTTCGGCACTCTGCAGCATATCGGTAAAGTCATCATAGAAGTGGTGCATCATACCCACCCATTCGGTCTTGCCGGCCTCTACCTCATCCAGCTCCTGCTCCATCTCGGCGGTGAATTTCACATCCACTATCTTGCCGAACTGCTCCTTCATCAGCCGGGTCACCGTCTCTCCCACTATGGTGGGCTTTAGGGCCTTGCCCTCCCGCTCCACATAGCCGCGCTGCAGTATGGTGGAAAGGGTGGGCGCGTAGGTGCTGGGGCGGCCTATGCCGTTTTCCTCCAGCTCCCGGATCAGCGTCGCTTCGGTATACCGGGGGGGCGGCTGGGTAAAGTGCTGATTGGGCTTCAGCTCCTTCATGGTTAGGTGCTCGCCCTCCTCCAGCCGGGGCAGATTGGTCTCCTGCTCCTCCTCGTTATCCACCGCCTCGGTATACAGGCGGGTATAGCCGTCAAACCGTACCGAAAACCCGGAGGCCTTAAAGAGATGCTCCCCGGCGGTAATATCGGTGGAAACGGTATCCTGCACACAGGCCGCCATCTGGCTGGCAATAAAGCGCTCCCATACCAGCTTATACAGCTTATACTGGTCGCTGGAAAGGCTCTCCTTGATCTTGGCGGGCGCCAGGTCTATCATGGTCGGGCGGATGGCCTCGTGGCCATCCTGCGCGTTGGATTTGGAACGGAAGGTACGGGGCTTTGCCAGGGCATAGTTCTCCCCATAGGTCCGCTGAATGTAATCATGCGCCGCAGAAAGCGCCTCATCGGAGATGCGCAGCGAATCGGTTCTCATATAGGTGATCAAGCCCACCGCACCCAGGTCCGGCAGGTTGATGCCCTCGTACAGCTCCTGCGCCACCTTCATGGTGCGTTTGGCCTGGAAGCCAAACCGCCGGGAGGCATCCTGCTGCAAAGTGGAGGTGATAAAGGGCGGCGCGGGGTTCTTCTGCCGCGTGCCCATCTTTATACTCTTTATGATAAACGGCTCTTTTTCGGCGGCGGCCTTTAGGGCATTGGCCTGCTCCTCAGTGGTGATCTCACACTTTTTGCCGCCGGTGCCGTAGTATTTGGCCAAAAAGGGTTTGGCTTTTACGCCCTGCTTCTGCAGCAGGGCCTCCAGGGTCCAGTATTCCTCCGGCTTAAAGGCCCGGATCTCATCCTCCCGGTCCACCACCAGCCGCACCGCCACCGATTGCACCCGTCCGGCGGAAAGTCCCTTGCGGATCTTCTTCCACAGGAAAGGGCTGATCTCGTAGCCCACGATGCGGTCCAGCACCCGGCGGGCCTGCTGGGCATCCACCAGCTGCTGGTCGATGCACCGGGGGTGCTCCATGCCGTATTTAATGCCGGACTTGGTGATCTCATTGAAGGTCACCCGGTTCGGCTCCGTTTCATCCAGCTTCAGGAGCTGCGCCAGGTGCCAGCTGATGGCCTCTCCCTCACGATCGGGGTCGGTCGCCAGGTACACATAGTCGCTCTTTTTGGCTTCGGCGCGCAGCTTTTTTATCAGCTCGCCCTTGCCCTTGATATTCTCATAGTTTGGGGCAAAGTCATTCTTCACATCCACGCTCAGCCGGGAAGCCGGCAGGTCGCGCACATGGCCCATCGAAGCCATCACTTCATAGTCGGGGCCAAGGTACTTCTGGATAGTATGCGCCTTGGCCGGGGATTCCACGATCACTAATTTGGACAAATCTTATCACCCGTATATTCTTAAAATTTCGTTTTCTCTCGGCGGTTCACCGGCTGAAGCGATGTCCCGCATGGATTCTGATGATACCAAAGATCTCAAGCTGCGTCAAGACCGAAAGTGTCTCCGGTACCGAAAGTCCGGTTGCCGCCACCACCTCGTCGGCGGTCATCGGCTCGCTGCTCAGGACCTCCAGCACCGTGCGCTGGCTGCCGTTCAGCGTCTCCAGCATCCCGTCGTCGCTCCGCAGGGGATAGGCCTTGGCCGGGGCGGGCTTTTCCTTCTTCTTAGCCTTGCTGGGCTGCTTTTCGCACAAGGTAAGCTGCTCAGCCTCCGCTTCCTCTCCCGGCCCCGCAGCATCATAGTCCCGCAGATCGTATTCCTCCAGAATATCCACTGCTTCCCGCACCATGATGGCCCCCTCCCGGATCAGCCAGTTGGGCGCGGCGCTCATGGGGCTATCCACATTGCCGGGCACCGCAAAAACATCCCGGCCCTCGGTCAGGGCAAACCCCGCCGTGATCAGCGACCCGCTGCGGCGTTCTCCCTCCACCACCAGCGTACCGTGGCACAGCCCCGCTATAATGCGGTTGCGGATGGGAAAATGATAGGAATTCGGCTCAGCGCCGGGCGGGAATTCCGTTATCACCGCGCCGCCGCTTCGCAGTATCTTCTTTTTCAGCTCCCGGTTGGCCGCCGGGTAGGTCACATCGATGCCGCAGCCCTGCACCGCTATGGTACGGCCGCCGGCCTCCACAGTAGCATCATGGCAGCAGGAATCGATCCCCACAGCTAGGCCGCTTACCGTCACCACACCCCTGGCCGCCAGGTCCGCGGAGATCTCCCTCGCCACCCGGCTGCCGTATTCGGTGCAGCGGCGGGTGCCCACCACCGCTATTGTTAAGATATCATTCAGATCCATCCAGCTGCCGGCCACATACAGCACCGCCGGCGGGCTGTATATGTTCCGCAGCCGCTGCGGGTACAGGTCGTCATCCGGGGTCAGTATCTTCACCCCGTTCCTCTCACAAAAGCCCAGGACCTTCCCCAGGTCGGCGTCCTTGGCCTCCCGCACCCGGCGCAGTTCCTCCTCGCCCATGCCATGCTGCCGCAGCCGCCAGTCCTCGGTATGGAATAAGAGAGTAGGCGAGTGCCACTTTTCCAGAGCCTTGGCGGCCCGCACCGTTCCAAAGCCATACGCCAACTGGAACCGCATCCAGTCCGAAATCGCCATCTCGCTCCCCCTCCTTTCTTTTTATCCTTCGTTCCAGGCCGCCTATTCCGGCGGCACGGCTCCGTTTTGTCTCGGAGCGACCCTCCGCTTCGCTGCGGGCACTCCTCGCCCATTCCGCCGCGCCGCCTGCCTCCTGCTTATCCGGGCAGATACCCCCGGCCGCTCAGCTCCCACATGCACAGCGCTGCCGCGGCCGCCGCGTTCAGCGATTCCGCCGCCCCCCTCATCGGGATATATACCTCGCCATCACAGGCGTCTATCACTTCCCGACTCACGCCGTTGCCCTCATTGCCGATAACGATCCCCCGGCATTCCCCCGCCGTCAGCCTTTGCAGCGGCAGTGCTTCGGGGCTTAGGGTAGCCGCATAGCAGTGCAGGCCCTGCTTTTGCCACGCGGCAATGCTCCCGGCCAGGTCCTCCACCCGCACGGTTTTCTGCCGCCATCCGCTGCCCATCGTACTGCGGATCACCTTCGGCGAAAAAAGATCGGGACAGTGGACCGAAAGCACCACCGCGGTCACACCCATCGCCTCCGCCGTCCGCAGAATGGTCCCCAGGTTGCCAGGATCCTGCAGCTCGTCCAGCAGCAGATAGCTGCCCGCCCGCATCGTCAGCGGCTCGGCCTTCGGCATCTCCCCCACCGCAAAAATGCCCTGCGGGTGCTCGGTCTCGGAGATATACGCCGCCAGCTCACTGGGGATGGAAAAGCACCGCCGCGCCATTCCCGCCAGCTTTTCGGCCTCCGGGTAGCGGGCGCCGTCATCGCTTACCAGCAGCGTCCGCAGCGGGATGCCGCTCTCAGCCGCATCCAGCACCAGCCGGGCGCCCTCCAGCACAAAGCACCCGGTCTCCTCCCGCCGCTTCCGGCTGCCGCACAGTTTTCGGTATTCCTTTATCAGCGCGTTCTCGCGCGAGGTCAGCCGTTCCATCCTTTTCCTCCTTTTGGAGATGCTCTTTTTTCTTTATACCCTAAGTCAGCCCCAAATGCAAGCAAATTTTTGATGACTTCATTTTATGACAAAAAAGGCCCGCCCGATCCTGTCTTACCAAAATCGGGCGGAGCGTTATGCTTTTTACAGGGCAGCCTTGGCCTTCTCGGTCAGGGCGGTAAAGGCGGCAGCATCGTTGATCGCCAGCTCGGAGAGCATCTTGCGGTTCAGGTTGATGCCAGCCTTCTTCAGGCCGTTCATAAACTGGGAATAGTTCATGCCGTTCAGCTTGCAGGCGGCGGAAATACGGGTGATCCACAGGCGGCGGAAATCACGCTTCTTCTGCTTACGGCCAATGTAAGCATAGTTGCCGGATTTCATTACGGCCTGTTTCGCCATCTTAAAGCGCTTGCTCTTCGCGCCAAAATAGCCCTTCGCCATCTTCAGGGTCTTTTTTCTTCTCTTGCGGGTCATCATCGCTCTTTTAATACGAGCCATATCTTTTTACCTCCGTATCATATCATCTGTAAATGTTGTTGTTAAGGGATCAGGTGTTGGGCATCAGCAGCTTCAGTGCGCCGACATTGGTCTTATCGGCATAGGTACCCTTGCGCAGGTTTCTCTTGCGCTTGGTGGATTTCTTGTTCAGGATATGAGACTTGTAGGCTTTGGCTCTCTTGACCTTACCGTTTTTGGTCAGCTTAAAGCGCTTTTTTGCACCGGTGTGGGTTTTCAGCTTGGGCATTTTATTTTCCTCCTAAATTTGTTATTGCTGCTTATTGGTGGGGGCAGGCTTCGCGTTCATAAACATGATCATACTGCGGCCCTCCAGCTTGGCGGGCTTTTCCACATTGCCTACATCGGCACAGGCCTCTGCAAAGCGCTGCATGATACCGTACCCCAGCTGGGAATGCGCCATCTCACGGCCGCGGAAGCGAATGGACACCTTGACGCGGTTGCCGGAAGAAAGGAACTTCTTGGTCTGGTTCACCTTGGTATCAAAATCGTGGGTATCAATGTTCAGGGAAAGCCGGGTCTCCTTCACCTCTATGGTCTTCTGGTTCTTCCGGGATTCCTTTTCGCGCTTGGCCTGCTCAAAGCGGTATTTGCCGTAATCCATAATGCGGCATACCGGCGGCTGGGCCTGCGGCGCTATCTTTACGAGATCCAGGTTCTTTTCCTGCGCCATGTTGTAGGCATCGCGGGAGGACATGATCCCCAGCTGCTCGCCTTCAGCACCGATCACTCTTACTTCCTTGTCGCGGATCTCTTCATTGATCTGCAGTTCCTTGTTTGCGATTGCAAAGCACCTCCTGACTGAAATGGGTTGTAGCTCTCGGGTTTTCCTGTAAATAAAAAGCACGGACTCATCACTTTGATCGTCCATGCCAAAAGAACGCAAGTCTCCCACATTTGCAGGCCTTGCCTCTATTGACCGTGCCTACAACCACTGTGCGGCAGGTGAGAACGATCTCGTTCTGCTTTCTTTACTTGACTATCATACCAAATCCCCCTCTCCCTGTCAAGGGGGAATTTTCACTATTTCCCTCGTTTTTTCCGCCTGCCGGCACCGCCCCGCCCCGCAGGCTTCCCTGTGTAAGGGGAGGGCACCGCACCATAGCCTCCCTTGTGTAAAGGGAGGTGGTGAGCGGAGCGAACCGGAGGGATTGATGGCACAAATCATGCCAAAGTATCATCTCGCCTGCCGGCGTCGCTAAGTCACCCTCCGGTGACTCCGCCCCGCCGTTAGGCGACTGCAAACTCGCCCTAAATAAAGTTCTTTTGCCTACTTTTCCTCACAGAAAAGTAGCCCCCCGCCGGGTAGGCATGCTCACTAAGCCTTGCAAAAGGCCCCGCCCCACCGCCAGGCGACTACAAACTGGCTCCGTAGGAAAAGAGAGATAAAACTAAGTCATAGTATCTACCGACAATCCCTCCGTCACGGCTGCGCCGTGCCACCTCCCTTTGCACAAGGGAGGCTTTCGCCGCCAGGCGACCGCCAACTTGGCCAAAATTCTTTCTCCGCCTTTTCTCCACAGAAAGGGCCTCACAGCTCCACTTTCACCGCCTGCCCCAGGCAGAACGAATACAGCACCGCCTCGGTCACCGGCAGCCCCAGCTGCCGCCGCACCATGGCCGCGTACAGCTTCAGCTGCAGGGCATACCGCCCGGTCAGCTCCTGCGGAGCCGCCACCCGGTCGGTCTTATAGTCCAGCAGCACGGCATGGTCCCCTTCTACCAGCACGGCATCCACCGCCCCCATGATGAGCGTCGTCCCCGGCACCCGCAGCGCCGGGTCTATGGCCGCCAGCTCCTCCGGGGTGAATTCCTGCAAAAACCGCATTTCCCGCTCCACCCGGTCTGCTTTTCTCATCCGCTCGCCCAGGGGGGAGCTCATCAGCTTTTCCAGCACCCCGATGTCGATGAGTGCCCCGTCCTCCCGGTACAGGTAGCCCTCGGCCACCAGCCGTTCTATCTCGGCCTTCGGGTCCTTTTTCAGCGCCGTCAGGTCGGCAAATTGCATCGCCCGGTGGGCGGCATTGCCCCGCTCGGCCGCGGTCGCCTCCTGCCGGGTCAGGCACTTGGGCCTGCGCTTCAGCAGATAATGCTCCCTTGCGGCCCGTTCGGCCAGCTCACTCACCGCCATCCTTCTGGGGGTCACGGTATCGGCCGGGTAGGGGTAGCTGAACCTCAGCTTCTCCTCCAGCTGCTGCAGGGCCTCCCCCTCCACGGGGATGGCCTCATGCGCCTGTTCCAGTTCTTCACTCTCCGGCGGCGGCAGCTCCTCCGGCCGTATGATCCTCAGCTCCAGGCCCTGCTCCTGCATCACGGTGCCCCGCAGCCAGTCCCAGCTGCTCCCCGCAGCGGCGGCCCGGTATTCCCCGCTTTCCGCGGCTATCATCCCCAGCTCCTCCAGCCCTTCGGTGATCTTGGTCCCCGTAGCCATCAGGTACAGCTTTTCCCTTGCTCTCGTCAGCCCCACATACAGGATGCGCATCTCCTCCTGCAGCCTGGTCTTGCGGTTCTGCAGCTGCATGGCCGCCAGCGGCAGGGTCTTATGCTGCAGCATGGTGTAGTTATCCCGCAGCTTGCAGGCAAAGCCCAGCTCCCGGTCCATAGCGATGTCGCTGCTCTCCTCCGCCCTGCGGAACCGCTCATTGCACCCGGCCAGGAACACCACCGGGTATTCCAGTCCCTTGCTGCGGTGAATGGTCGTCACGGTCACAGCGTCGCCGCCGGCCGCCGCCGCGCTGGGCAGCACACAGCCCCGCTGGGCCAGCCGCCGCAGGTATTCCGCAAAGTCACTCTCGCCCCGGCCGTCCTTTTCGTGCTCGGCCGCATGGGCCTGCAGCAGCCGCAGGTTGGCCACCGCGGTCTCGCCCTCCGGCAGCACCCGGCACTTTTCCCGGTAGCCGGTCACCTCGCATATCTCCCGGATCAGCTCAGCGGCGGGCAGCTCCTGCATTTTGGCCCGCAGCAGGTCGTAGTCCCGCAGGAAAGCCGCGAATTTGCCGCTCTCCGCTGTTTTGCTCAGCAGGTTCTGGTACAGTCGCTCCCGCCGGCCGGCCGCTCTCAGGGCCGCCAGATCGTCCCCGGTAAAGCCATACATCGGGCTTGCCAGCACCTCGGCCAGCTCCAGGTCCAGCATGGGGTTGGCCAGCACGGCCAGGTAGCTCACCACCGTTTTTACCTCTCTTACCTCCAGCAGGTTTTCGTTTTTGGCGCTCCGGGCGCCGATGCCCCTTTCCCGCAGGGCGTCTATGTAGTACTGCTCCCGGTTTTTGGCGCTCCGCATCAAGATGCAGATATCCCCCGGCCGAACCGGCCGTCGGCCCCCGTTTTCCTCCACGGTAAAGCCCGCCTTCAGCAGTATCCCGATCTCCTCCGCCGCCTGCTCAGCCTCCATTTTGCGGCAGTCGGCCACCGGGGTCCCCGCGGGCGGGTTGATGACCAGCGCCGTCACCGGCCGCCCGATGGTATAGTCATACGGCAGGGAGGAAACCAGCTCATCCTCCGGCAGGTAGTCCATTCCCGCCGTTCTTTGGGTCATAATGCGGCTGAACAGCCGGTTGGTAAAGCCGGTGATCTCCCGCCGGGTGCGGAAGTTGGCGTTCAGGGCGATCTTTGCCGGGAAGGACCCTTCCTCCGCCGGAGCATAGCTTTCCCGCTTCTCCAGGAAGTTTTCGGGACAGGCCTCCCGGAAGCCGTAAATACTCTGTTTGACATCCCCCACCATGAAGCGGTGGCAGCCCCCCGCCGTCAGCGCGGCAAAGATCTTCTCCTGCAGGGCGTTGGTATCCTGGTACTCATCCAGCATAATCTCGGCATACCGGCTGCCCAGCTCCGCGGCAAGGGCAGTCGGGGTGCCGTCCGGCCGCGCCAGCAGGGCCAGGGCGTCGTGCTCCAGGTCGCCAAAGTCCAGCTTTCGCCGTTCCAGCTTGGCGGCGGCGTACCGGCTGTCGAATTCCAGAATCAGCGCGCACAGCCGCTCCATCAGCGGGGCCAGCTTCTGCTGGTCCTCCCGGTACTGCGTCTCCCCCATCAGGAAGACCTTCGTCTTGAGCTCCGTCACGGCCTCGGCGGCCCGGCGGCGCAGCCGCAGCACCGTTTCCTTGGTCTCGGCGTCGGTCCACTTTTTCCGCGGGAACTGCGGAAAGCTCGCCTCCAGCATCCGGGTCATGGCAATGTCCCATTCCTCCTGCGTCACCGCGGTCATCAGCCGGGCCAGCATCTCCCGGTCCTGCATGATCACCGGCGTCACCACTTCCCACAGCATCTCGTCGTTGCTCTTCCCCAGCAGATCCATGCAGTCCCGCAGCAGGTCGTCGGCATATTGCAGGGCCTCCGCGGCCCGCTGCCGCAGCAGCCCGCTCCAGATGGTCTCATCCAGCGGCGTTTCGGTATCGGCGGTGATGTACTCCGCGGCCCAGTCCCGGTAGAAGGGATGGTTGCGCAAAAAGCGGTACAAAAGCAGCAGCGAGGCCATGACCCGGCGGTCATTCCGGCTGCCGGAAAACAGCTCGATGAGCCGCATGAAGGCCGGCTCGGCCTTTTCGTACTCCTCATCCAGCAGCTGCTCCAGCACCGCCGCCTGCAAAAGCTCGTCCTCCCCATCCCGGCCCAGGGCCATATCGCCGGGCAGCCCCAGCGCCTGGAAATTCTCCCGGATGAGCCGGTAGCAAAAGGCATGGATGGTGCAGATCTCGGCGTTGCCCAGCAGGAGGCTCTGCCGCCGCAGCACGGCGTTTTCCGGCTCCTGCTCCATTCGCTCGTACAGCCGGGCCGCGATTCTCTGCCGCATTTCCTCCGCCGCGGCATTGGAGAAGGTCACGATAAGCAGCCGGTCAATATCCACCGGGCGCTCCGGGTCGGTGATGAGGGTCAGCACCCGTTCGGTCAGCACAGCGGTCTTGCCGCTGCCCGCCGCCGCCGAGATCAAAAGATCTCCGCCCCGGGTGGTGATGGCCTGTTTTTGGGCCGGGGTCCATTCGCGCGCGCTCATTCGGTCTCCTCCTTTCCGCCCAGCTCCCGGTGGGGAGCCTCCGGCTCGGTATTATTGCACAGCCCCGCATAGGGGCAGTAGTTGCAGGGCTCGCTGCTGCCGCCCCGCGCCGGGCAGGGGGCCACCTTACCGGCCAGCAGGTCGGTGCCCATTTGCTCTATGTTGCCGTAAACGGTCTCCCGCAGCTTGGCAAAGACCTCCCGGCTGTAAACCCGGGAGCCCCGGTAAAACTCGCCGTTCTGCTTTATCTTGGCGGGGATATACACCCCGGCCAGCTGCTGCTCCATGGCCCGCAGGATGTCCTCATCCTCCAGCAGCATTCCCTTCATCCGCAGGGATTCATTCACCTCGGCCGCCAGGCTTTCGCTGGTGGTATCCATGGTGACCTCCAGCGCCTCCAGACGGCTGGGCAGGTACAGCACCCCTGCCGGCTGCGGGCTGCCAAAGCGGTGGTTCTCATCGCCGCAGGCGGCATACAGGTAGATGAGCATCTGCATATTGAGTCCATAGGGCACTTCCTCAAACTTGAATTCCTTGGTGCCGGATTTGTAATCGATGACCCGCAGGTAGTCTCCCTCCGGGCCGTGGTAAAGGTCCACCCGGTCGATGGAGCCGCGCAGGGAGATGGGGGTGCCGTCCCCGGCGCTCAGCCGCGGGGAGGCCACCTCTCCCCCCTCGCCCACCGAAACCTCGGTAGCGGCGGCGGTAAATTCGCTTTGGGAAAATTCATCGGCCAGGTGCCGCACAATGACCCCCAGCATCAGCCGCAGGCGGTCAAACTGGTAGCGGAACCGGGCGGTGACGGTGGTGGGGTCGGGCACCATCCGGTCGATGTACTCCCGGAGGAAGCGGCGGATCTCCCCATCCATCTCCTCGTCGGTCAGCTCGCACAGGCCCCGGCTGCCGTACTGGTTTACCATCTGCTGGAAAACATAGTGGATGGCCGAGCCCGACTCGAAGGGGGAAAACTCCACCCTTTGCCGGGGGCGCAGCCGCAGCATTTTATCACAGAAAAACTGGTAAGGGCACTGGTAGTACCGGTCGATGGCGGTGGGGGCCAGCTTCAGCTCCCGGCCCAGCAGCTGCCGGGCGTTTTCCGGGGTGATATCCCCGGCCGGGGCGTCCATGGCCACCCGTCTCATCGCGGCCGGATAGTCCCCCTCTCCCAGCCGCTCCAGCAGGGCGGCCAGCAGGGCCTCCTCCGCGGCATCCCGGCCCAGAGCCGCCGCGTATCGGCTTTTGGCGGTGGCCTCATTCACCACCCAGAATTCCGCCGGGAAGGCTTCGGTCCTGATGGGGGTGACCTGCAGGGGCCGCAGCACCCGCAGCAGATAGCCCGCCGGGGCCAGCTGGGCATCCCCGGCGATATTCTGCCGGGCATAGGTGATGGTCAGCCGCTCCGCCGCGGCCGAAAGAGCGGAATACAGCACAAACTGCTCCCGCAGGGTGCTTTCGGTGCCCAGCACCGGCAGCTCCGCGCCGCGGGCATTCAGCTCCTCCCGCTCCCGGGTGGAAAAAAGCCCTGCCGTGGCCCCATTGGCCGGGAAAATGCCCTCATTGACGCCAAGGACAAAGACGGCCCGGGGGCTTTGCAGCCGCACCCGGTCGCTTTCCGCCAGGATGACATGGTCCACGGTATTTGGCACCTCGCCCAGATCGATGTGGGAAAGGGCCAGCCGGAACAGCTCGCACCATTCCCGCGCGCTCAGCGCCCTTTCCGGGTAAAAGTCGGTCATGAGGTCCAGCACATCCACCAGGCTGTTCCACTGGCGGTCCACCGCTTCCCGCTGCGGCAGAGGGCTGTTTTGGGTCAGGTTTTGCAGGGCGCCGGCGGCTTCCGCATAGCGGTACACCGCCGCCGCAAAGTCGGGGCCTGCGGCATTTTTCAGACTTTGCCGCAGGGCCGCCAGCGGCTCGATGACCCGGCGGCGGGCGGCCTCCACCTGGGCCAGGGCGGCGGCGTAATCCTCCGGGGCGGCATCGGACATGCCCTCCGGATTGCCGGTGAAGGGGCGCAGCCAGTCCTCCCCGGAGATGTTCCAGATGAAGCTGTAATTTTCCAGGGCGCCGGCCTGCTGGGGAGAAAGTCCCGAGGCAGCAGAGCGGGCCAGCCGCAGTATGGCCGCGGTTTTCAAGCTGCCGGAAGCGGCCTCCAGCGCGGTGAGCAGGAAAAACGGCAGCGGCGCGAAGAGGATATTCTGCTTTTCGCCGCAGAAGTAGGGCAGATCGTATTCCTCCAGCACGGTTTTGGCATTGCGGTAGCGGTCCAGGTCCCGGCAGAGGATGACGCAATCCCGGTAGCGGAGGCCCTCCTCCCGCACCAGCCGGGCAATCTCGGCGGCGGCAAACCGCATTTCCTCGTACACCGTCGGCGCCTCGATGAGCCGAAGGCTCTCTCCCTCGGCGGGGGGCACCGTTTCCGGCCGGGTAAAGGCCCTTTGCAGCCCGGCCAGGGCGGGACTTTGGTGGCGTTTATCTTCAGCGAGAATGAGGGGCTCCTCGCACATTAACGCGTGCGCGCCCGCGTACGCACGCATACGCAGGAGAAATTTTTTCTGGTAAAGGAAGATATCCTCCTTGGCATCCAGGGCGGGGCAGGTCATGGAGAGGGTAAGACTTTCCGCCGAGAGGAGCATCTGCTCCAGCAGGGCGCGCTCGCTGACCGAAAAGTAATCGAAGCTATCCACCCAGACGCGGCGGCCGGCAAACCAGTTCTTTTCCACCGCGCGGCCCAGCGCAAGAGAAAGCTCATCCAGGGGGTCGTGGAAGCGCAGCTCCACCAGGGCCTGGAAGGCCTCGTAGATGAGCTGGAGGTCTGTGAGCTTCTGCCCCAGGGCGGTGCCGGCGGTTTCGGCGGCGATTTCCTCCAGCCGGGCGGGGGTAATGCCAGCGCGCTTAAAATCGGCGACGGTTTGCAGCATGGAGGAAATGAAGCCGGTGTAGCCTGCCTGCCGCCGGTAGAGGGTAAGCCGCTCCTGCACCCCGCTGATGGCTTCCCGCATCAGCAAAGCCCGGCTGACCTCATCCAGCGGGCGCTGCGTCAAGCCGCCGCATTCCCGGAAGATCTTTTCCGCCAGGCGGGGGAAGCTGAGCAGGGTGATATACTGCTGCTCCTCCCCGGTAAAGAGGGCACTGACCCGGCGCTCCATCTCAAAGGAGGCGTGCTCCGGCACCAGCAGCAGGACAGGCTGCCGCCGGCCGGCGGCTTCTTTTATCTGGCGGAGTACCTCGGTGGTTTTGCCGGTACCGGCTTCGCCCAGGATCATTCGCAGCATGGGACAGGGCTCCTTTCGGGTGGGTGGTTAGTGGAAAGTGCGGGGATGGCCGGGAGGGCGGCGGCGGAGCCGCCGGGCGCAGCCCGGTACGCGCCGCCCCGCAGGGGTGGCGCGGCAGCCCCCGCAGGGGGCGCTCCGCCGCAATGGGCGGGCTGCACAGGGTGGTGGGGATAGATCGGGCAAGGGGTAAGTGGGAAAGCTAAGGCAGCCCGCGGCAGCCGCGAGGTAGCGGATAGAAACAACATTCCAAGTTAATTGTAGCACAGGTTTGGCGGGATGGGCAAGACTTTGGGATGAAAAAACGAACAAATTTTCGTATTTGTAATAAATCTGGGCATATATGGGAAAACCGCCCGCTCCCCAGTAAGCAGAGGACGGGCGGCCGGCATTGGTCTTTGTGGATCAGGCAAGGGTAAAATTGGAGCCCTTGTAGCGCAGGCGGATCTTATCCGCGATCATGGCGATGAACTCGCTATTGGTGGGCTTGCCGCGCAGATTGTGGATGGTATAGCCGAAATAGGAATTGAGAATATCCACATCCCCGCGGTCCCAGGCCACCTCGATGGCATGGCGGATGGCACGCTCCACACGGGAGGCGGTGGTACCGTTCTTTTTGGCGATGGCCGGATAAAGCACCTTGGTAACGCCGTTGATGATCTCCGGTTCCCGGACGGTCATAATGATGCCATCCCGGATATACTGGTAGCCCTTGATATGCGCCGGGATGCCGATCTCCATGATGATCTCGGTGACGATGGTTTCCAGGTCCACCACTTCCACGGCGGGACGGGCCGCGGCAACCGCTTCTTCCCCGGCGGCCGGGGCGCACATCATTTCTACCCGCTCGGCAATGATATCGGGATCGAACGGCTTGACAAAGTGATAGGCGGAGCCTGCCCGGATCAGCTGATTGGTGATGCCGGGCGCATCCATACCGGTCATGGTAAAGATGGTGGGCTGGACGCCGCACTCCCCGCGGGAAACGGCCATGAGCACACCCAGGCCATCCAGGCCGCTCATTAGGGCCTCCATCAGCACAGCGGTGGGCTTCTTCTCCCGGATCATATCCAAAAGAGCGCGTCCATCCTTGCGGCAAACCTCTACTTCAAAGCCCTTTGCCTCCAAAGCAGCTTTGCAGGTATCGCGGAATTCGCCCGCATCATCGGCGATCAGCATATAGTTGTGGTTCTCCATGTGAATACTCCTCCTAAAATGTTATGAAATCCGGCCGTTGAGTTGATGTTACCATAAATTGTAAAAGATTTCAACATATATTTCAATATTTTTTGATAAAGTTTTCGCCAATATTTTCCAATATTAGATGCTATGCCGCATTGCGGGTGGTTTGGTCGAGGTTTTTCTCGGCGTTTCGCACTGTTTCGGCAAAAATCGCGTAGCCGCGGTCCGGTTCATCCACAAAGACATGGGTCACAGCGCCCACCAGCATCCCATTCTGGACGAGCGGCGAGCCGCTCATGCCCTGTAGGATACCGCCGGTTTTTTGCAGCAGCGCCTCATCGGTCACCCGGATGACCATATTCTGCCCCGCGTGGCCGCTGCCCCGCAGCACCTTCTCGATAACTACATCATACTCCCGCGGAGCGCCGCCTGCAATAGTTGTCAGCATTTTAGCGGGGCCGGGCTGCACTTCGTGCGAAAAAGCCACTGGCAGCCGCTCCCCCTGCGGGATATAATCCGGGCGGAGGGACCCGCAGACCCCGCATTCGCTATTGGCTGTAAGGCCCGCAAAGGTGCGCCCCGCCACAAACTGGCCCTTCAATTCGCCGGGGGAGCCGCTTTTGCCGGTTGTATAGCCGGTAATGACCGCTTCCACTCCCTCCCCGGTGGAAAGGGTCATGATCTCGCCGGTATCCACATCGCAGATGGGATGCCCCAGGCCGGAGAAGGTACGCGCGTTTTCATCAAAGTAGGTGACGGTGCCGATGCCGGCGGAGCTATCCCGCACCCAAAGCCCCAGGTGCCAGCGGCTGTCGGAAAGGCTTTTTTGCGGGGTGAGGCGGGCGGTGTACTGCCGCCCCTGCCGCTGATATACAAGCTGCACCGGGCGGCCGCCGCTGCCCTGCACCAGAGCGCCCATCTGCTCATTGGAGGTCAATGTGATGCCGTCCAGACTCAGCAGGATATCCCCGGTGGCAAGGCCCGCGCTGCGGGCCGGATTGATGCGCCTGCCATCGGCGGAAAAATCGGTGAAGCCCACCACCATCAATCCCTCGGTAAACATCTTGATGCCGAAGGGACGGCCGGAGACCAGCACGGTATCCCGCTGCACATAGCGCACCGAAACAGTCTTGACCGAAACGCCCAGCGGCAGGCGCAGCTGGGCTTCGGCCGTTGCTTCCCCGCTGCGGGCCACGGCGGTCTCCTCGCCATAGACTGCAGTAATATTGCCGGGCAGGCGAAGGCTGCCGCCGCGGGTCAGGGCGTATTCATCCGGCAGGCGGGCCTGCCAGTATACCGCCGCGGCCAGCACCAGCAGCACCGCGGCGCCAAAGATCCAAAAGCCTGTGCGTATTGCTTTTCTCAAAGGATTTCACCCCCTTTCCCCCAAAAGCGGGGCCGCGCCCGCACTGATGCGCCGCCCCATAGTCTACTGTGCGCCGGAAGCGGCGGATGATGTGATGTAAATACTTGCGGCGGATGCAGCAAAAGGACAGGGATGCCAAAATATGCGTCCTATGACAAAAGTCCGCGGGGATCCCGCAGGACCAGGTGAACGGTGTAGCGGAGCTCCCCCAAGGGGATATTTTGTAAATCGTGACCGCAAAGCGCCGCCCGGGCCGAAAGCCCCAGCAGATCGCTGCGGGTGCGGGACATTTGGGTATTCAGCGCGGCCAGGCGCCGCTGCAGTTCATCCAGCAGGGCCGCTTCCAGCGTTTCCCGGGTCATGTTTCCATCGGCGGACTGTACAGAGGCTTCCGCCGTCAGGGTGAGGGTGGGTGTTTCGTCCTCCCATTTGACCCCAGAAAGGGTCAGCCGCCGCAGCAGGATGCTCGCCTCCCCCGCTCCAGTCGAAAGCGCATAGCGCATTTCCGGGCGCTCGCCCAGCAGCATAAGGCAGATCTCCTCCGGCTCCTCGGGGGCGGTGTAGTCGCTTTGCCCGGTGGCGATGGCACCCGTTTCCCGCAGCTCGCCCTCCGCCGTCGTCAGCCAGGGGATCAGACCATCTCGGCCGGTCCCCTCCAGCAGGTTCAGCAGCTCCTTGAGTCCATTGCGGCGGCTATCGGTATATTGGCGGGTCAGCAGGGCGGTGATGCTATCCCCAGTGAGCGCTTCCCCATCATACAGTGAAAGGGCGTCCCCGCACAGGGCGATCTGGGTATTGGGGGAAAGCCTTCCATCGGCCAGCAGCGCACGGAGATACTCCCGCAGCGTGCTGCCATCGGGCACGCCGGAAAAGACGATGCTCTGCAGCGCGCCAAGGTAGACCTGCTCCCCGGTTTGGCGCTCGGCGGCGGAAAAGAGGGCGGTGAAGCTTTCCCCCTGCACGGTGATGGTCTCATTTTTTTCCTCGCGGATCACCTCCAGCACGGCGGTAAGCGGGCGGGCGGAGCACTCCACCCCCATGGAGGAAAGGACCAGACGGGAGGAGATGGGGCGCTCTCCGCAGCCGGGCAGCAGGCAGAGCACAAGGGGCAAAAGCAGGACAAAAAAGCGGCGAAGCGGCATGGGGGACCTCCTAAATGAGAAGATAAGCAAAGGGCGGGGCGGCGGGCAGAAGCGGCGAGCGGCCAGGCAGCGGCGAGGGCAGGCTGGCGCCCGATGAAATCGGGCTGGCGCCTGTTGAGCCGCTAACGCCGCCGGTCCCGCTTATTCCCGGTGCCTCGCGGCGGCAGCAGGGCAAAAATCAGCCAAAGCAGGCCCGTCACAGCCAAGATGGGATAAACGGCAGCATCCGGCCAGCCGGTATAGTGCAGCAGCGCTACCCCGCCAAGGGAAAGCGCCACGCCTGCCCAAAGGGAGCATTTTGGACGGCAGCCAGCCATACCGCCCAACCGCGCGGCGGCGACCGCCAGTCCGGTAAGCCGGAAAAACGCCGCCGTGATAAGCAAAAAGCAGTACACCGGCACCATGCCGGAAAGCCCGGCCGACCGGGCCAGCTGCATCATGGGGTAGGGCTGCAGGCTGCCGTAGTGCCCCAGCACCAGCGCCGCCAATAGCAGCAAAAGGCCGCCCAGCAGCCAACCGGCGGGCACCCACAGCAGCAGGGCGGCAGACCGCGGCCGGCTGCACCGCTGGGCAAACAGCAACAGCAGCAGGGGTTCCGCCTGGCGGGGCAGGATGAATAATATCTCCTCTCCCAGGCGGGAAGGATCCTCTTCGGGCAGGCGGAGATTGAGCGCCGTAGCCTGCGGCAGCACCCCAAGGGTAAGCAGCAGCACCGCGAGCAAAAATAAAAACAAACTGACAAAGGCGGCCCGGCCCAGGGCCTCCTGCCCGGCGGCAGCGGCCGCCCACACCGCGCCCAGCAGCACCAGCAGCAGGAGAAACGGGGAAAACACACCCTCGAACAGAACACGGGCGGCGGAAAGCAGCTGTTCGGCCGTGACCGCGAAATATCCCACCGCAAGGAGCGCACCCCATGCGGCAAATACCGGCGACAGAGGGGTCTCCCCCCGGGCGGCGCAGCGGCGGCAGAATACCGCGAGCAGAAATACCGCCCCATAGGCCACCGCCGAAGCCGCCATGCTCAACAGACCGTTGACAAGGGACGGGCGGCAGCACAGCAGCCAAAAGCACTGGGATAATACCAACAAAGCGAATATTTGCCCGCTGCCGCTGATCTTACGCGTCCTGGTCATCGGTCTGCCCCCTTTCCCGCTGGCGGGCGGAGGACACATTGTAGTCCTCCTGCCCCAGCCGCTGCCAGCCGCTGCGCCAGAATAGATCCCGCAGGGTGCGGGGCTGCCACGGCGCGATGGGCGCCGTGAGCGGTGTGCCCAAAGTATGCAGGCTGCACAGGTTGACCACCAGCACCAAAAAGCCCAGCACCATGCCGTAAAGCCCCAATATCCCGCCGATGAAGATGAATAAAAACCGCAGGATCGTCACCGGCTCGTACAGGCTGGGCACCGCGAAGGCGCTTACGGCGGTCAGCGCGATAATGATGATCATGGGCAGGCCCACCAGTCCGGCGGTCACAATGGCATCCCCGATGACGATGCCGCCCACCACACTGAGGGTATGCCCAATGGCATCCGGCAGGCGCAGCCCTGCCTCCCGCAGCAGCTCATACAGCAAAAAAAGGACCAAGGCTTCCCCCATAGCGGAAAGCGGCGTGGCCGAAACAGAGCCGAGGAAGGCGGGCAGCAGCATCCGGGGAATACGCTCCGGGTGGAAGGTGACCACCGCCACATAATAGCCCGGCAGCAGCACCGTAAGGAAGAACGCCGCCAGCCGCAAAAGCCGCACAAACGCCGTAAAATAGGGCCGCTGGGTGTAGTCATCCAGCGTATGGAAATGCTCGGTGAAGAGGTAGGGCGCGATCATCACATTGGGGCTGCCGTCCACCATAACGCCCACTCTGCCCTCCGCCAGCTTGGCGCACAGGGTATCGGGGCGCTGGGTGGTGCCCGTCCCGCTGAAAAGCGACGCCGCCCCCTTGCCGATGAACGCCTGCAAAAAGCCGCTGTCCAGCACCAGCGGCAGAGAAGCCTCCCGCAATTTTTGCCGCACGGCCTCCACCGTTTCGGGCGCCGCCACATCGCTGAGGTAGCAAAGGCGCACATTGGTGCGGCTCTGCCGGCCCAGGTACAGCGTTTCCACCGTCAGATTGGGGGATTTGAGCCGGCGGCGCACCATGGCGGTATTGGTATTGTTGCTTTCGGTAAAGCCCTCCCGGGAGCCGCGGAGGTTCTTCTCCATGGCTGGCTCCCCCACGCCCCGTGTCTCAAAGCCCTGATAGCCCAGCGAGAGCGCCCGGGGCACACCATCCAGCATCACCATGGCAAAGCCGCTCATCGCCTTGGTAAAGAGATCCTCGTAGGTCTCCACAATGCCCTGCTCGCTGCTGAATAAAAACTGCGAGCGCAGGTACTCCCACAGCTTTTCCGGGTCGGCCTCCGGCGGGTCCATACGGTTTATGGGGCGCAGCAAAAAATCGCTGACCTGGGTATTGCTCACCAGACCATCGAACATAAAAGCCAGGCCCTTTACCCCGGCCAGCTCAAATTCATCCAAAATGAGATCGGCGGAGCCGCGCATCCCCTGCTCAATGCGCTCCCGCAGCAGCACAATGCTGCTGTCCAGTTTTTCCGGCATCATTTCTCCCTCCTCTCGGCGCCGCTCCCCGGCAGATATCGGGTCTTTCCCGGCAGGAGAAAGCCGCAGGCGGGCCAGGAAGCGCCGTGGGCAGGCTGACGCGCGATGCGGTTTTCTTCGCCGAAAATATCATTTTCCCTGCCGGGGAAATTCCTTTTCATTATTCGCCGCGGCCGCCGGAATATGTGCGGGAATATGCCGCCCAAATCCGTAAATAATACCCTCCATGCGAGGTGATTTTTGTGCTGGTCACATTTTTGCGGACGATGATCCTGTATCTTGTGGTTGTGTTCGGCATCCGGCTGATGGGCAAACGCCAGATCGGGGAGCTTCAGCCCTCGGAGCTGGTCATCACCATCCTCATTTCCAATATCGCCACCCTCACCATTGAGGAAACGGACAGCCCCATGTTCGCGGGGCTTCTGCCCATTTTGGCGCTCATGTGCTTCGAGGTGCTGACCTCCTTCCTCTGCTTGAAAAGCGCCCGGCTGCGGCGCATTGTCTCCGGGCGGCCCATTATCATCATCCACGATGGGAAAATAGACCAGCGGGAAATGCGGGAGCTGCGCTTTTCCGCCGATGACCTGATGATCCAGCTGCGGCAGAACGGCATCTTTCGGGCAGAGGAGGTGGAGTTTGCGGTGGTGGAGACCAACGGCAAGCTCTCCGTCTACCAGAAGTACCAAAACCGCCCGGTGACGCCGCAGGTGCTGGCCATGCCGGATCAGCCGGAGGATAACGCCCCGCCGCTGGCCGTGGTGTGCGAGGGCACCGTGATGCACGAGGCCCTGCGCCGCAGCGGCAAGGACCTGCGCTGGGTGGAAAAGAAAGCCGCCGCCCAAAAGCTCAAAATTGATGATGTGTACCTGATGGTCGCCTGCCCCGATGGCAGCTGTGATATTGTGGCGAAGGAGCGTGGCCGATGAAACGATTTTTAGCGGCGGTGGGCATTTTGCTCATTATCATCGGCATCAGCATTTACACGCTGGTGGATATGCAGCAAAGCATCGATCGGCTTACGGAGCACACGGCGGCGGTACGGCAGCAGGTGGAAAAAGAAGGCGCCGCCACCGCCCAGCGCCAATGCGAGGAGCTGATGGCGGAATGGAACGGCATGGAGCGCCGGTTTTTGCTGTATGTGCGGCACGACCATCTGGATAATATCATGGAGCACCTTTCGGAGCTGCCGGCCTACTGCCTGGAGGACGACCGGGCCGAGCTGCTGAGCACCCTGGATGCCGCCCTGCGCATGATGGAGCATCTCAAGGAATCCATCACCCCCAGCTGCCGCACGCTGTTGTAGCGTTCCCCGGGCGCTGTGACCGGCGGCACCGGCAAAAGGCGGCGATGACTGCGCGGCCGGACCTTGTCAGGCATCAGCCTATCTGCGGCCCGTCCTCCTGTCCTCCTGTCCTCCCACCCTTTTTTCCATTCGCCGCCGCAAAATAAAAATCAGCCCGCAGGAGAGCGCCTCTCCCGCGGGCTTTGGTTTATTCTTCTGTTCAGCCGTAGAATGGCTCCTCCGAAGCGCCCTTGATGGTCACCGTGACGGTATCCACCTCGGTGGCGGTCCTGGGCCGGACAGCGCTGCCCGGCGCGATGCTGGTGCCCACCACCGTGCCCGGCTCCCCACCCGTTTCCGGGTTGGTATCGTAGACGATGGTATAGCTGATCTGGCAATCGGTAAGGATGCGGATGGCGTAGGCTTCATTGGCGCCGTACAGGTCCGGCATGACGGTATACTGCGGTCCCTTGCTGATATAAAGCGTCACGCTGCCATCCTCCGGCAGCACCTGCCCCACCGCCAGCGATTGCTTATAGATCACCCCGCTGGGGTAGGTATCGCTGTACTCATAGCGGTAGATGAAATTATACCCACTCATCTGCTCCAGCTCGTCCTCTATCGCCGGCAGATAGTACCCCTCCAGGCTGCGCTCCATCACCGGGGTGGCGGGCTGCTCCTTGCCGTCAAAGGCGCCGCTGTTCCACAGCGCCAAAAGGACATTCCCGATGACGCTGACCGCCAGCAGCACCGCCAGCAGCACCATGGGCGGAGAAAACTGCTTTGGGCCCGCGGCCGCCGGTTTTTCCGTCGGGCGGGGCGGGGCCTCCGGCCGGAACACGGCGGTATTGGCACCGGCTTCCTCCAGCAGGGCGGCGGAAAACGCCTCCATGGAGCGGTAGCGCTGCTTGTGATCCACCGAAAGTGCCTTCATGATGCCCTCGCAGACATGCTCCGGCAGGTCGGGGCGCAGCTTACCCAGCGGCGCCAGGTAATCATCCCTTTCCCCGCGCAGCTCGGCGCTTACCGGGGCCTGTCCCGCCAGCATGCGGTACAGCACCGCTCCCAGCGAGTAGATATCGGTCCATTCTCCCTGCCACAGTGCTTTGGAATACTGCTCCGGGGCGCTGTACCCGGCGTAAAGCTCGGCGTGCAGGCCGTTGCCCACGGTGCGCAGCTCCGGCAGGGCAAAGCCATCCAGGATGACCCGCTTGCGGCTGTCCACATAGATGTTCTGCGGGGAGATGCCGCAGTGGGTCAGGCCCATATTGTGCAGCTGGCTAAGCAGCGAAATGAGCGGGCTGATGAGCTGCCGGGCATCGGTCAGGCTCATCTCTCCCTTCTGGCGGGAAAGATACTCCTCCAACGGCTCCATGCGCAGATATTCGGTCACCCGGTACAGGGTGTCATTTTCGGAAAAGAGCACCAATGTTTTCAGCATGGCCTTGTGGTTTACTTCCATCAGGCGCTTCCAGCGGTCGTGCAGGTCGCTGGCCATGGTGCGGAACAGGGTCTTGCTCTCGGCAGAGATAAGCAGGATGCCCTTATGGTCCTCTGCCCGCTTCAGAATGCCGGGGAAGAATTCCTCCACCCGCACCTTGCGGTCCTTTTCGGCATCCCAGGCCAGATAGGTGGTCAGCAGGTCATTGTGGTGCAGCACCATCCCCACGCGGTACTGCCCGGAGAGCACCGTTCCCAGCGGTAGGGCGGCATCGGGGTTGGGGGCCTCCGGCTTCTGCCCGCAGGCGGAACAGACCGTCTCCCCCTCCTCCAGTACGGAAAAACAGTGGCGGCACAGGTTCGGCTCCGGCATGGGCGCTCCTCCTTTCGGATCGTGGCTTCTCATGATTTGGTTTCATCGGCGGGGTCGTCCTCCCGCGCCGGGTGGGTAAACAGGTAAATGGCAATGCAAAGGGCCCCGGCCAGCAGTGCCCCGATGAGGATGTACCGCACCGGGCTGCCGGTTCTCGCTTCCCGCTGGGGCAGCACCAGCTCGGTGGGGGCGGCATCGGCCGCCTTGCTGTCGGCGGGCTTCTTCTGCTTCTCTTCTTCCTCCGGCAGGGCGGCATTTTCCCGCTCCGCCTCCCGGAACGCCTCATCGCGCTGCTGCTGTTTTTCCTCCAGCTCCCGGCGGGCCTCCTCCAGTTCCTGCTGCGCTTCGGAGGGCTCCTCCATACCGGGGATATTGCTAGGGTTACTCCAATCGCCCCACAGGCCGTCATCCAGCTCGTGAGAGGGCTTCCCAGTATTCCCGGTATTATTCCCGGCACCGTCCCCGGTGGGTTCCTGCGGCGGCTCCGTGGATGGAGTCGGCGTTACCTCATTGGGGTTATCCACTTGAGGGTTTTTATTAACAGTATCCGAGTCAAAATCGCCCATACCAAAGCCATCGGCCATGACCGGGAGCGAGAGCATCAGCAGCGCGCACAGCAGCGCGGCGGCCAAACGCAGTCTCTTCATAGTCTACCCTCCCTTTTGCCAAAAAAGCGGCGCTTTGGGGGCGCCGCTCTTGGAATATTTGCGGGGATATTACATTTCCCAGTTGTGCCAGAAACCCTGCACATCATCGCAGTCATCCAGCAGGTCCATCAGACGGGTCATCTTATCGGCGGCGTCCTCCGGCAGGGCGGTGTAGGTGCTGGGGATATAGGCCGGCTCGGCGGAAAGGAAGGTATAGCCCTTCTTCTCCAGCGCCTCGCGCACCTCGCGCAGCTCATTCACCCCGGTATACACCTCAATGGTATCCTCATCGAAATCCACATCCTCGGCCCCGGCATCAAAGCAGTCCTCCATTACCTTCTCCTCGTCCAGCTCGCCCTCGCTGTTATCAATGACGATCTGGCCCTTCTTGGTAAACAGGTAGGAAACGCAGCCGTTCTGGCCCAAGTTGCCGCCGCACTTATCAAAGTAATGGCGCAGGTCACCGGCGGTACGGTTGCGGTTATCGGTCAGCGATTCAATGATTACGGCAACACCGTTGGGGCCGTAGCCCTCATATACCATCTCTTCGTAGCTGTTCTTATCCTCGCTGCCCGCAGCCTTCTTAATGCAGCGCTCGATATTCTCGTTGGGCATATTGGCAGCCTTGGCCTTGGCGATGCAGTCACGCAGCTTGCCGTTGGTCTCGGGGTCGGCGCCGCCTTCTTTTACCGCTACCGACATCTCACGGGCCACCTTGGTGAATACCTTGGCCTTGGCCGCATCGGAAGCGCCCTTTTTGCGTTTGATATTATTCCATTTGGAATGTCCAGACATAGGAAAAATCGTCCTTTCGTGTGATAGTGCATACTACATAAGAATTTTAGCACATCCCGCGGATGCTGACAACCTTTTTTGCAAAATTCTCCCGCTAAATTCTGAAAAACGGTTGACAAAGCCCCCCTCTTTTGGTATGATAACTGATGTCGCCAAAGACCGCCTTTGGACCTGCGGGTGTAGTTCAATGGTAGAATTCCAGCCTTCCAAGCTGGTTACGTGGGTTCGATTCCCATCACCCGCTCCACGCTTTGCTTGCGCCAGTAGCTCAGCAGGATAGAGCAACTGCCTTCTAAGCAGTAGGCCAGGGGTTCGAGTCCCTTCTGGCGCGCCAATTCAAGTTAATATGGTGGGTATAGCGCAGCTGGTTAGCGCGCCAGATTGTGGCTCTGGAGGTCGTGGATTCGAATTCCACTATCCACCCCATGCACAGGGGATACCTATTCGGGTATCCCCTGGCTTATACTCTGGGCCGTAGCCAAGCGGTAAGGCACGGGACTTTGACTCCCGCATCCCGCAGGTCCGAATCCTGCCGGCCCAACCAAAAAGAAGCAACCGAAAGGTTGCTTCTTTTTAGTTATTGGGGAAAACAAATTTCTTCTCGCCTGTCGGCACACCCAAAGGCTCCCCTGTGCAAGGGGAGCTGTCAGCCGCAAGGCTGACTGAGGGGTTGACGGCAAATATCAAGGCAATCATTTCATCTCGCCTGTCGTCGTCTCGGGAAAAACAAATCCGTACTGCGCACAGATGCGCTCCAAAGGTAGCCGCGGCGTATTTGCCCCCTCCGCCTTGCGGTGCCCGAAAAAATCTTCGCGCTGCTCGCTTGCTCGATTTTTTCGACCGCTACGGGTGCTCCGCCTCGCTGCATCCGCCACTGGCGGCGCTCGGCTCCGCACCCCCTACCCCTCCCCCGCAGCGGGGGAGGGGCCGTCTATCCAAACAGCTGCTTATCCAACCCATAGGCTTGGCATCATGACTTCCTGCTATCGGTTTGCAGTTACCCCACATAAAATGCGCCGCAGGCACCTTGAGAGCGTATCTGCGGCGCTGTACGGACGATGCTAAAGCATCGTTCGTATCCAGCCGCAGCTTAAGCGTTAGGGGGTCTTGGGGCACAGCCCCAAGCGTGTTTTGCCTACTTTTGCACGAACAAAAGTAGGGCCCCGCCGGCGAGGCGTACAGGCTGTCACCCTCCGGTGACTTCGCCCCGCCGTTAGGCGACTACAATCTTGACCTAAAAATTTTTTTACTACTTTTCTTTACAGAAAAGGAACGCCCCCGCCGGGTAGGCGTGCTCCCAAAGCCTTGCACAAGGCCACACCCGCCGCCAAGCGATTACAAACCCGCCCTTAATTCGCACAACAAATTCCAGTTTCTGCTTCCCAATAAAACCCACTATTTATACAATTCTCGCCCAATATCTTCCCAAAATGTAAACTTTCCATTAAATAAAGTGAAATATTAACCTCTCACATGCAAAAAAGGGGCGATTTGGAGGTATTAGTGAAAGGACTTTTTTCACCGGCGAAAATTCCTTTCCTGTCGGCTTCTCTCCCCGAACAATAAATCGAGAGCCTTTTTGCCCCACCGGTCAAACAGGGGCGCCGGTCTATAATTTCTCAGCAGACCTCATCGGGCAATTTGGGAGTCTGCCTTAAGCGGGAACCTGCCTCCCACCTGCACCTTGAAAACTGAATAAAATACCAACCACAGCTTTACCGGGCTTTCCCCTCCGGTATGGGGGCTTTCTGCCGCTCCTCCGTCTGCACCGGGGCCTCCACCGCTATCTGCTTCTCCAGCAGGTACTCCACCGTCAGGGTATAGCCCTCCGGGCTCTCGGTCCCCACCGCCTCCCGGCTGATGATTTTAGCCTCCGCCCAGTCCTGCTCCCTCAGTGCCAGCGCCTTTTCGGCCTGCCGCATCGCTTCCTGCGGCGTCACGGTCTTTTTCACCTCTCTCATCAGCAGATAGCAGTCCTCCCGCAGCGTCACCGGCAGCAGCGACCACAGTCCCTGCGGCTCCTTTGCCGTATGCTCCACCCGGTACGGCCCATCCGGTATGCCCTTTATCTGCAATGGCACCTCCACCCCAAAAATCCTCAGGTACCGCCGCCGGGCGATCCCCCGCAGCACATAGTCGCTCTGCTCGTATGGTGTAAATATTTCCAGCTTCGTGCGCACCTGTGCATACACCTGCCCGCGCGCGTGCGCGGTACGGCTTTCTCCCACCTTGTTGTCCATTATGCCGCTCACCAGCAGATCCCCCGCCTGCACGCTGTCGCCCGGTTTTACCACAGGGTTGCCGTTTTGCACCTCCACTTTGGTGATAAACCCGGTTTCCGCCGCGATGAGATTGGTCGGAATACCATCCTCCACCACAGCCGGGGGCGGCACCGTCTCCTCTATGATGGCCGTGACCCGGCTGCCCTCCACATTCACAGTGATCCAGGCAATTTCCTCAAAGCGGATCTGCATTTGCCGCTCTACCGTCCTGGCATCTATCCCGCTGGCCAAAGCCCCGGAACGCACCCCATATTCCGCCAGGGCCGCTGTAATGACCTCCGGTTCCAGCCGCTCGGTGCCCTGCACCTCCACCCGCCACACAAAGCGGCTCATGGCCAGCAGTCCCACCACCAGCAGTCCCGCCCCGATCCATAAACCGGTGCGCCGCCGGTAGCGGCGGGCTGTATTTTTCATGCCGCTGCACCGACCTATTTCCAGGGTACAGCCGCTTTTTTGGGCGTAATACTCCAATCGGGGCCGGTGGCACTGGGCACAGCAGGCGGTTATTCCGTTTTCTACCCGGCGGGTCGACCACAGCCCCACACCCCCCTGGCTGCACAGGTTCAAAAATCGCTCCGGGTACGGCCCCACTACGGTAAACTGCACCGTTCCCCGGCAGTACCGGATCAGCTTTTTCATCAGCATTTTTCCGCCCCCTTTTGGCAGATCGGTTTTCCTCGGCACATTTCAGCAGAGACCGGGCCGCGGGCCGCAGGCCGCCCCGGCGCAGCCGGGGCCAGCGGGCTTCGCCCGCTGAAACCGTCCTCCGGACGGTTTGGCCTGCGGCCCGCCCTACGCACCAAGCCCCTGCCTTTTGCCATCCTACCCAAAGTCCACCGATTTGATCTTTCCCTCTACCACCGCGCCCAGGCTGCCAAAGTTTCGCATCGTCAGTCCCTCCCCGGTAAAGCGCACCGTCAGCGGCCCGGTACACAGCCGGATGCAGCATTCGTTGTACTCCAGAATACCCCGGCAGCCATCCACCACGGCCTCCCGGTCGGAAAGCAGCTCCACCCGCATCGGTGGCAGCAGGTCGGCCGCCGCCTCTCGCAGCGTTTCACCGGCCTTTTTCAGCGATTTTTGCAGTGGCATCGCGCTTTCCCCCTTTCGCCATACCCTCCACTATATGCCGTCCGGTCTGTCCCTTAGTCGTCTTGCTTATTTGTATATTTCGCAAATCATATTGGGGCCGAATTTGTGGTCGCCTGGCGGCGAAAGCCTCCCTTGTGTAAAGGGAGGTGGCGAATGAAATAAGCCGGAGGGATTGATGACACAAATTATGCCAAAGTTTCATCTCGCCTTCGGCGGGGCGGGGCCTTTTGCAAAGGCATAGCCGGTACGGCTCGCCGCCGGGGCGTTTGATAACATGGTTTTATCTCGCCTAGCGGCGTCGCGAAGTTTTACAAAAGGTATTCATTTGTACGCCTCCCGGCGGGGGGGGTACTTTTCTATGAAGAAAAGTACCCAAAAGTCACTCGGGGAGGACCCCGAGACCCCGACGCGTCGGTACACCCCGTATAATCGGGGCCCCCGCAAGGTCGTAAGACCTTGTGGGGAAAGGAGGATGCACCGCAGCGGGGAGGGCTGC
>ENA-ORCN01000011-ORCN01000011.1-human-gut-metagenome-genome-assembly--contig:-NODE-11-length-154444-cov-19.125668_pt1 | contig 154444 bp, 149 predicted proteins | sample MGYA00242984_ERZ507984 | MGnify/ENA primary metagenome ERZ507984 (study PRJEB26167, sample SAMN06115395) | human gut metagenome | host: Homo sapiens | place: China:Hubei | collected 2016-05-19... | reverse complement strand
GAAGGAATAACCGCCGTATAAGATACCTATGACACTCATTTTTATGGGTGAGGAGATATTCAAAACGGAGTGGGAATAATTTTATAGGTTCAAAAAAGCCCGTAAACACTGGACTTTTGCGTTACGGAATTGCCCCGTGACAACAAAATGACAACATTTTAGATTATCCAAGAATAAAGAGCTATCTGATTTCTGTTAGAGAAGTCAGTTAGCTCTTTTTTGTTTTCTGTATTTTTTATGTTGCCTACCTTGCAAAAATACTTCCCGCGATGGGGCATATGAATGCCTTTCTCAAAGCTTGTGCGCTTTCATGGAGGTGAAATCTTTTCTACCCCCAAAACCGATACAGGGGTGAGCGGCCAAAAGAGAAGAGGAAAATCTCCCGGTTCTTTGCTTTTAGGGGGAATTATGGTATAATCCGAAGGGAAAACTGCCCTCAAGGAAAGGAACGCGACCATGAAACAGAACCGGAAAGTCCCCAAGCCTCCCCGCGATCTGCGTGCGGTGATCCACAAAAAACCCACCGTTTTCGCGGTGTATCTCATCCTGCGTATTGTCGTCTTATTGACCCTTGTTTCCTCCATTATCCGCGGGGAGTACGAAAACGCCTTTGTGTGCCTGCTGGTGCTGTTTTTATTTATGCTGCCGCTTTTTATTCAGCAGAACTTTGGCATAGAGCTGCCCAGCACGCTGGAGATCATCATCCTGCTGTTTATCTTCGCTTCCGAGATCCTGGGGGAACTGGGGTGCTTCTTTATTACCTACCCCAACTGGGATTCTATTCTGCACACCACCACCGGCTTTTTATGCGCGGCCACCGGCTTTGCGCTTATTGATATTCTGAACCGCAACAGCAAGATCAAGTTTGAGCTTTCGCCGGTGTATGTTTCGCTGGTGGCTTTCTGCTTTTCCATGACCATCGGTGTGCTGTGGGAGTTCTTTGAGTTCGGCATGGACCGGCTGTTCCTAATGGATATGCAAAAGGATACCATTATCCACAGCATCACCTCCGTGATGCTGGACCCCACCAATATGAACATCCCGGTGACCATTGGGGATATCACCAGTGTGGCGGTAAACGGGCAGGCGCTGGGCTTTGGCGGGTACCTGGATATCGGGCTGTACGATACCATGGAGGACCTGTTTGTCAATTTCATCGGGGCGCTGGTCTTTAGCTTTATCGGATATTTTTACATCAAGCGCCGCGGGGAGGGGAAGATCGCCAAGGCTTTTATCCCCACCATTACCGAGACAAAACAGGAGGAAGGGCCTGCTGAAGTACCGGCTACGCCCACGACGGAAGAAGAGTGAGGGAGGGCTTAGCGTATTCCTCCTTGGCAAAAGAAAAGGCCCGTACCGATGGCAGAACCACCGGTACGGGCTGATATTTTTCTGCGGGGGAAGGGGAGAGGATCACTCTAGCAGGCCGCTTTCACGCAGCAGCAGCTCCACATCGGTGCCCTTTACCTTCTTCAGCAGGATCTTGACCGCTTCCCGCTCGCCGAAGGAGAGAGGCAACTCACTCAGCGGCTTTTTATCCACGGCATAGTAGCAGGCACGCAGCAGCTCACGCACATCGTACTTGCTGCCCCATACCTCCGGCACGCCGCGGTCGATATCCAGCAGGGTGTAAACCGATTCCATCCCGGTACGCATCGAATATTCGGTGGTGAAGATGGTATCGCGGGGGGTCTCCGCAAACTGCCCGATGAAGGCGAAGTTCACGGCGCCGTCCGGCACCACCTTGGGGCGGTCGCTTTCCTTGCGGGGCTGGAAGAAGGCATTGATATAGGGCATATAGCAGGTGGTGGTATTGCAGGCCGTCGCCGCCAGTTCCCCAATGCGGCTCTCCTCTACGCCGATGTGGTACAGCCACTCACGGCAGATCTCCTCACCGGTGCAGTCCCGCATGGCCTTCTTGACGAAATTACCCTCCCGGTCGGTGTGCAGGCCGTACACCCACACCAGCACGGTGCTCTTGTCCTGGCTCTTAAACTGCGGCTGGCGGTTGATGGTCCAGGAGAGGTACCAGTGATCTACGCTGTCCTTCACGGTGACGATACCGCCGGTGGTCACCTTGCCGGCGCGGGGATCGCGCTTGCAGATGTTCATAATATGGCGGATGATCTCCTCATCGGCGGTGGCTACGGTGGCGCTCATCCAGTTGGTGGCCTCCACATCGCTGCAGAAAGCGTCGGGGTTGCCGTATTCGCCGTGCTGCGCCTGCCGTGCAATGGCCTTCCACATATCCCACGATTCACCGCAGCCGTTATGGATGCCGGAGAGATCGGGGGCGTGGGTCTGGTCGCCGTAGCAGGAGGTATCGGTGCAGCAGCCGTTGGTGATGAACACAAGGTCATCCTCAATGAGGTCAATGGTCTGCTCCTCGCCGTCCTTCACATAGACGATCTGGCGGGCTACCTTCTTGTCGCCCTCTGTTTCAATAATGACATTGCGGACATCCATACCGTATTCAATGCGGACGCCGTGGCTCTCCAGGTACTTGACCAGTGGCAGGATCATGCTCTCATACTGGTTATACTTGGTGAAGCGCAGGGCGCTGAAGTCGGGCAGGCCATCGATGTGGTGGACATAGCGGCACAGGTAGCGCTTCATTTCCAGGGCGCTGGACCACTTTTGGAAGGCGAACATCGTCTGCCAGTACAGCCAGAAGTTGGTGCTCCAAAAGCTTTCCGGAAGGACTTCGGAAATCTTTTTATCCTCCAGGTCCTTTTCCGGGGTAATGAACAGCTTGGAAAGGGCCATGGCGCTTTCCTTATCCAGCGCGAACTTCTTATCGGTGTGGGCGTCCTCGCCGCGGTTCACGGTGGCACGGCACAGGGAATAGTTGGGGTCGTGCTTATTGAGCCAATAGTATTCATCCAGTACGGATACACTGGGGGTTTCGATGGAGGGCACATCGCGGAAGGTATCCCACATCACCTCAAAGTGGTTATCCATTTCGCGGCCGCCGCGCATATAAAAGCCCTTGGTGACATCCTTGCGGCCATCGCAGCTGCCGCCGGCCAGGTCCAGCTTTTCCAGCAGGTGGATGCGCTCGCCTTTCATCTGGCCATCGCGCACCAGGTAAAATGCGGCGGTAAGACCGGCCAGGCCGGTGCCGATGATATAGGCGGATTTGTTATCGACGCCCTGGGGCTTTTCGGGGTGAGCAAAGCTTTCGTAGGTTCCAGCGGAATAATACATAAATAGGCCTCCTGTAAGATTGGTTTCGGGAGCGGAGCTCCCTTGGATGGCTTTATTCTATCCCGCCGGGCCGCGAAATAAAATAGACAGAAAAACCCCCGTGACAAAAACCTCATCACGGGGAAAGAGCTGCGAAATTTTTTATCAAAGCGGAAGTTTTGTCAAAAAGCGCTGGGCTTATCGGTGCGGAAGCGCTCCAGCGCGGCGCTGATGCTGCCCTGGATGACCAGAGCCAGCTTATTCACCAGCAGCTCCGGCTCGGCCCGCATATCGTCCTTGATCCAATCCAGCATGAGCCCCACAAAGGAATAGGAGTGGACCTGCGCGATGAACTGCTTATCCTCCTCCCGCACCGTCATCCCGGCGGAGCGCTCCGCAATGACACCCATGATGAGCTGATCGGTGAGGGGGACCAGGTATTTTTCCACCTGCTCCCGGCTGACGCACCGATAGACATTCATCACAAAGACCTTATTTTCCCGCACCGCGTGGAAGATTTGAATAAAGCCCTGCTGCCAGGTATCGTAGGTCTTTTTGTTGGCCAGTGCCTTGGCAGCGTCCTCCATGCAGGCCCATTCCACCAGGTCGTAGATATCCTTGAAGTGATAGTAGAAGGTCATGCGGCTGATGCCGCAGTCCTCGGTGATATCAGTGACAGTGATTTTGGAAAGCGGTTTTTCCCGCAGCAGGTTTTTCAGCGATTGCTCCAGCGCGCGTTTGGTAATCTGGGACATGGGGCATCTCCTTCCGGCTCTATTTTTCCCTATTATAGCATGCGGCGGCCCTACCGTTCCAGCGGCTTTTTGTAAACAAACCGAACCATGGAGGAAAAACGGGACAGGCGGGGGCTTTTGTGGTATAGTAATGGTATAATAATGCTTGCAAGGAGGATATGCCATGAGCTGCTTTATTACCCATTACGCCTCCCCGCTGGGACGCCTGCTGCTGGCTGCCGATGAGGAGGGTCTGACCGGTCTGTGGCTGGAAGGACAGAAGTACTTTGCGGCCGGACTGCCGCAGCAAAGGGAGGAGCAGCGCACGCCGGCTCTGGAAGAGACCTGCCGCTGGCTGGATACCTACTTTACCGGCCGGGAGCCGGATTTTACTCCGCCGCTGCATCCTGTGGGCTCGGATTTTCAGCGGGCGGTGTGGCAGCTTCTGCTGCAGATCCCCTATGGGCAGACCACCACCTATGGCGCGCTGGCCGGGGAACTGGCGCGGCAGCGCGGCTTGACACATTTTTCGGCGCAGGCGGTGGGCGGCGCCGTGGGGCATAACCGTGTTTCCATTATCATCCCCTGCCACCGGGTAGTGGGCAGCGGCGGCAGCCTTACCGGCTACGCCGGCGGGCTGGAGAATAAGATCAAGCTGCTGGAGTTGGAGAGTGCCGACCTTGGCGGGCTGTACCGGCCAACCAAAGGAACGGCGCTGTAAAGCCTGTTCTCCGGCTTGACGCTGGCGACGGCGCGCATTATACTGGTAGAAGATTTTGCAGGACGACCCGACAGGAGGGATGTACGATGAAACAATATCATATCGTGGATCTCTTTGCCGGGGTGGGCGGGCTGAGCTACGGTTTTTCCCAGCTGCCGGGTTTTCGCATCCTGGCGGCCAATGAGATAGAAAAGGACATTGCAGCGGCCTATTCCCTCAATCACCCCGGGGTAAAGATGTTGAATTGTGATATCGCTGACCTAACCAAAGAACGGCTGGCCGGGGCCCTGGGTGGGCAGCAGGTGGATATTGTGGTAGGCGGCCCACCCTGTCAATCCTATTCCACGCTGGGTAAGCGCCGGATGGATGACCGGGCGAATCTCTTTTTGCAGTATAAGCGTATCCTGCAGATTTTGCAGCCGCAGGCATTTATCTTTGAGAATGTGACCGGCATCCTCAGCATGGATCACGGCCGCCTGTTCCAGCGGGTGGAAAGCGAGTTCCGGGCGCTGGGCTACGATGTGCGCCACGATATCCTCAATGCTGTCGATTTTGGTGTGCCGCAGCAGCGGGAACGGGTGATCCTGGTGGGGATGAAGGGAGAAAATAACTACATCTTTCCGGTTCCAACCCACGGCCCGGGGAAAAAGCCCTATGTAACGCTAAAGGATGCTATAGGAGACCTTCCCCAACTAAAAAGCGGGGAGAGTGCCAGCCACTACGCCGGGGTCGCGGAGAACGAATTTCTGCGGTTTGTACGGGCAGGTGCCGGGCAGCAGGCGGCGGACGCAGTAGCCGGCGAAAACCTGCCGGCAATTGCCGTCGGCGTCTCGCACGCTTTCATATTCTGTCCCCACCCGAAAATCAGCGTTTTTCAGGTCGTCTTTGGCGAAGCCAATGGCGGTAAGAACCGCACGCAGCTGCTCCAGATGCTCGGCGGCTTGCGCCATCGCCTTGTCATAGATGGGGTCGATATTTTTCAGGGGCAGGGAAACAACGGTCAGACCCGGTTTCAGGCTCAGCTTACCGGTACCTTGTAATGCTTCGGTTCATGGGTTGACCTCTTTTGTGATTTTTCAGCTTTATTATACAATTCAAATAGCATCGTATGCTATGAAAAACGGAAGGAGAAGTTAAAAATGGAGAGCAAAGTAGTATTGCAGCCGGTAGGCAGCCCAAAAGCACAGGAACACTTTGTAAGGACGATCCAAGGCGCTGTTGATATCTCGATAGTTAAGAGATTTATTTCTCCCAAAAGTGCGGAGCGTCTCTCAAAGCTTTATCCTGATGGAAAGGTGCGGCTTTGGGGCGTGAAAAATGGTGGCAACAGCAGAAATGAAGGGATGTGGGGGAAAATCGTCGAAGGGGATTTAGTTCTGTTTTTTAGATCCGGAGGACTTTTTGCATATGGCAGGGTGGCTGCTAAAATGAAAAATAAGGCGCTTGCCGAAGAATTATGGAAAACAGATGAAGATAAAGAACTATGGGAAAACATATATTGTGTTACTGATGTGAAATTCCTGAAGGTGCAAATGCCCTATAACGCATTTAACAAAGCAGCAGGCTACGAGAAGCAATATTTTGTTCGGGGATTCTCAGTACTTAGCAGGGAGAAAAGTGAAGAGCTTTTGAGAAATCTGAATCTGTAAAAAAACCCCGTGGCTTAAGCCGTTAAAAAATTGACGAATACCGCGAAATTTGGTATACTATCTCCATCCTAATCAAAGGCAAGGGGACCGGGAATATGAAACTTTTACCCTGCGCGGTGCGCGGCGTGCTGGCTGGTTTGATGATCTCTATCGGCGGCTATGTGTACCTGGGCTGCGAAAACCGTGTGGTGGGGGCGGTGTTCTTCACTGTGGGGCTCATCACCATCACCCTGTTTGGGTTCGATCTGTATACCGGAAAAATTGGCTACTGGCTGGGCCAAAGTCGGCAGGAACGCTGGCAGACGCTGCTTTCTCTGCCCTGTAATGCCGTGGGCTGCCTAATAGCGGGCCTGGCCCGCAGACCGGCCGGGGCAGTGCTGGCCCTATGTGAGGCCCGCTTGGCCAAAGCGCCTCTTATCCCGCTGGTGGATGGCATCTTCTGCGGCATCCTTATCTTTATCTGCGTCGAGATCTACAAGACCCGGGGAACGGTGCTGGGCATCCTTATTTGCATCCCCACCTTCATTCTCTGCGGGTTCGAGCACTCCATCGCCGATGTTTTCTACTTCTGCAATGCCCGTATCTTCAGCGGCCAGGCTGTGTTGGTGGTAGTGCTGGTGGCGTTGGGCAATGCCCTCGGGGCACTTATCATCCCGGCAGCCCGGCTGGTGTACCAGCCCAAAGAGGAACAACCCCATTGGGAATAAAACCGCTGCGTGGTCCATCGGGCTGCGCGGCTTTTTTTACAAAAGATCGCATCTCCTTATCGATATCCTGTTGGATGCCGTATGTGTGCGGCGGCTCCTGCCGCAGAGCCCCAGCCCCAGGGTGCTCAGGCGTTCTTCGCCCCTTGGCAGCCTACAGTATTCCATCATTTCTTCTCAAACTCCTTTGCTGCATCTTTCAGGTATTGGCGGATGGGCAGATGCTGGGGGCAGGCGGTCTCGCATTTTCCGCAGCCGATGCACTCGTGGGCTTTGCCGTTGCAGGCGGTGCAGGGGATAAGGCCCTTGGGGCGCAGCACTCGGCACACCTCAGCCACGGCTGTTTGCTCGGTCTCATCCAGCGGCCGGTAGTCCTTCATCACCACCACATTGTCCCGCCGCCAGGTATTCGTCCACCATCTGGCTAAACTGTGCCAGGTCCACCTCCTCGCCCTGCATGGGCAGCCGCATACAGCCAAAGCCAAAGTTCTTTTTTACTTCCGCAAAGCTCATAATAGGCGCTCTCCTTCCATTTTGTTGCTATTTTCATTATGAACCCTAAAGTTCACTTTAGGTCAGGAGCTTTTTCACAGAAAAACCGTCCCCCGGCTGTTTCACAGTTTGGTTCCCCTGTCCCAAATTTTCTCATCCGCCGACTTTTGCCGATGGGCTCCGAGCCGCCCCGGCGCTACAATGAAGAGGAAATAAAGGGCTTTGCCCTGTACTACCGGGAAAGGAACGGGAACTGACTATGACACTGATGGAAAAAGCCGCCCATGCGGCAGAACGCAAGGCTTTCGAAAAGGTACTGGAAAACTTCATCCAAAAGGGAAAAACAGCGGATGCCGCGGCCGCCGCGCAGGACCTGGTGGATATGGCCGAAAAGATCCAGGGCAGCGTGTGGAAGAAGGAATCCTTCGAGGTGCTGCACATGATCGCAGGTCAGCCGGAGGGCAAGTGGGCGCACTATGTCCAGCGTATCCTGGATGAAACCGACCCCTATATCCTCAAAACCTTCCTCACCAACGCGGTGTATGAGGGTGGCTTCCGCGGCTATCAGCAGGCACAGAAGAATGCTGAAAAGTATGGCTGCAATATTCCGTGGCTCATTTTGATGGACCCCACCTCCGCCTGCAATATGCACTGCACCGGCTGCTGGGCGGCAGAGTACGGTCATCAGCAGAGCCTGACCTTTGAGGAGATGGATCGAGTCCTCACCGAGGCCAAGGAGCTGGGTACCCATGCCTGCCTCTTTACCGGCGGCGAGCCGCTCATCCGCAAAAAGGATATCATCCGCCTGTGCGAAAAGCACCGGGATATGGCTTTCCACGCCTTCACCAATGGCACTCTCATCGATGATGATTTCTGCAGGGAGCTGCTGCGGGTCGGCAATTTCTTTGTGTCCGTCTCCATCGAGGGCTTCGAGGAAGCCAATGACGGCCGCCGCGGCGAGGGCCACTTCCAGAAGGCGCTGGCCGCCATGGAGCTGATGCACCGCTACAAGATCCCCTTCGGCGTTTCCATTTGCTACACCGCCAAGAATTATAAGACCGTCACCAGCGATGAATTTTTGGATCTGCTCATCAGCAAGGGCTGCGTCTTTGCGTGGTACTTCCACTATATGCCGGTCGGCGTGGGCGCCTCCACCGAGCTGCTGCTGACCCCCGAGCAGCGCACCTACATGAAAAACCGTGTGCGCGAGATCCGCGGTGTGACCGGCGGTAAGGAGCTTTACTGCATCGACTTCCAGAATGACGGCGAGTTTGCGGGCGGCTGCGTGGCCGGCGGCCGCATCTACTGCCATATCAATGCGGCAGGCGATGTGGAGCCCTGCGTCTTTATCCACTATTCCGGCGCCAATATCCGGGAAAAGAGCTTCCTGGAGTGCCTGCAGCAGCCGCTATTCCTGGAATACCGCAAGGGTCAGCCCTTTAACGGCAACCACCTGCGGCCCTGCCCCATGCTGGAAAATCCCGATCTCCTGCCGGAGATGGTGAAGCGCAGCGGCGCCCGCTCCACCGATCTGGAGGCGCCGGAAAGTGCCGAGCACCTGTGCGAAAAGTGCAAGGCCTACGCCGCCTGCTGGCAGCCCACCGCCGAACAGCTGTGGGACGAAGAGCACCGGCAGTAACCAACAAAGAAGAACCGTAAAAGTTTTCGGTCAAGCCTTTTTCAAAAGGCTTGCAGTTTCCAAAGACAGTGTCTTTGGCCGCTTACCGCAGCAAGCGAAATCCTTTAGACCGAAGGGCGCTCCCTGCGATAGCCGTGCCGACTTGCGTCCTCGGAAGGAGGAAAAGTGTGAAAGGGAACCATCAGGGTTCCCTTTCGCGTTTAATAGGTGCTGACTTTGCACATAGGGCAAAATCAGCGGCGGCAGGGCATAGCCCTGCCGCGTTCTATAAGGAGAGGGTTCGCCCTTACTTGTTGTCTTGTCCAGACTATCCTTTCGCCGAGCAGACGAAAATATTCCATTATCCCCCTAGTTTCCGTCAGATACGCCCCTCACCGTCCAAAGGGCGCGGCCTGCCGCAGCGCCGCCACAAACTGCGCCAGCGCGGGGTTTTGGGCGTCCCGCCGCCACGCCGCTATCACTTCCTCCTGCTCGCCCTGTCCGGTCAGCGGGATAAAAACCAGGTTTTCCGCCGGAGCATGCTTTCGCGCCGAGTAATCCGGCAGAATGGATACTCCCTCCTCCGCCGCCACCATCATCAGGATGCTCTCACTATCGGAGGAGCAGAACAGGATATTAGGCCGGTAGCCTGCCTCCTTATACAGGTTCATAAAAAACGCGTCGCCGTAGGAATCCAGCGTTTCCGCCGGGGACATGTAAATGATCGGCTCCCCCCGCAGCTCCCGGCGGGTCAGCCGCACCCGCTGCGCCAGCGGATGCCCGGCATACAGCGCCGCCACCAGCCCCACCTCCTCGGCCAGCAGCCAGTCCACCCGTTCATCCTGCTTCAGGTTGGTGCTGTCCCAGGTCAGGATCAGATCAAACTGATTCCCCAAAAGTCCCGCCGCCAGCTGGTCGGTGGTGCAGCGGTAAAAGGTGATCAGCAAATTGGCGTGCCGCTGGTGGAATTCCCGCAGGAAATCGGTAAATCCGCTTTGCTCATAGCCCTTTAGGTACCCAATGCGCAGGCTGCCGGAAAGCCCGGTGGAAGCTCCGTGCGCCCGGTCAATGGCCTGATCCATCCGCTCCAGGATCGCCTTCGCTTCGGTCAGAAACGCCTTGCCCGCCGGCGTTAGGGAAACCGGCCGGGTACTCCGGTCAAACAGGGGACACCCCAGCATCTCCTCCAGCAGCCGTATCTGCTGCGTCACCGCTGTCTGGGAGATAAAAAACTGGTCGGCTGCCTTGGTAAAGCTCCGGCTCTCCGCCGCCGCCACAAAGTATCTCAGTTGGTTTCGGTTCATCGGTTTCCTCCCTTTCTCCTTTCCGGTCCCTGCAATCCGCTGCATCATAACTTTTTCTTATATTATAATGCCAAACTGCTCCTTGTCAATGCTCCTCTCCCGTCCTATAATAAGAATACTTTTTATAAAGTCGAAATGAGGAGTATTGTATGCAAAGAGAAAATTTCCGTTCCCGCTTAGGGTTCCTGTTGGTCAGTGCCGGCTGCGCCATCGGCATCGGCAATGTCTGGCGCTTCCCCTATATCACCGGCCAGTACGGCGGCGGATACTTTGTGCTGTTTTATCTCATCTGCCTGGTCATCATGGGCATCCCGGTTATGACCATGGAGCTGGCCGTGGGCCGCGCCAGCCGCAAAAGCGCCGTACAGGCCTACCAGACCCTCGAAAAGCCGGGCCAGAAGTGGCACATCCACGGCTGGTTCTGCATGCTGGGCTGCTGCCTGCTTATGATGTACTACACCACCGTCACCGGTTGGATGGTGGATTACTTTTATAAATTCCTCCGGGGCGATTTTGTCGCCGGCATGGGCACCGAGGAGATCGGCGGCGTCTTTAGCCAGATGCTCTCCTCCCCCGGAGAAATGACCATCTTTATGGTCATCGTGGTCGTTCTGGGCTTTTTGGTTTGCAGCTTTGGCGTGCAGAAAGGCCTCGAGCGCATCACCAAGGTCATGATGATCGCCCTGCTGGCCCTCATTGTTGTGCTGGCGGTGCACAGCCTGCTGCTGCCCGGCGCCGCCGAGGGCATGAAATTCTACCTGCTCCCCTCCGCCGAAAGCATCCGTACCAACGGCCTGGGGAATATCATCACCGCCGCCATGAATCAGGCCTTCTTTACCCTCAGTCTCGGCATCGCCGCCATGGAGATCTTTGGAAGCTACATGAGCCGGGAGCACACCCTCGCCGGCGAGGCCACCCGCATCTGCGCCCTGGATACCTTTGTGGCCATTATGGCCGGCGTCATCATTTTCCCGGCCTGCTTCTCCTATGGTGTCCAGCCCGATGCCGGCCCCCCCCTCATCTTCCAGACGCTCCCCAGCGTTTTCGTCAATATGGAGGGCGGCCGCCTGTGGGGTACGCTGTTCTTCCTGTTCATGACCTTCGCCAGCTTCTCCACGGTGCTGGCCGTGTTTGAAAATCTGTTGGCTTTTGCGGTGGATACCTTCGGCATCAGCCGCAAAAAGGCCTCCCTTATCGGCTGCATTGCCATGCTGGTGCTCAGCATGCCCTGCATCCTCGGCTTCAATGTCTGGGGCGACCTGCAGCTCATCGGCGCACGCGGCGTGCAGGATAGCGAGGATTTCCTTGTCAGCAATCTGCTGCTGCCCATCGGCGCAGTCGTCTATCTGCTGTTCTGCGTCAGTCGCTGGGGCTGGGGCTTCGAAAATTACCTTGCCGAAGCCAATACCGGTGCCGGCCCCCGTCTCCCCCGCTGGCTGCGCCCCTATTTCCGCTATGTTCTCCCACTGCTCATCATCGTCATTCTGGTGCAGGGCCTCCTCTGATCCGCCAAAAATCAAGAGCCGTCCCCACGGGGCGGCTCTTTTCGTATCTGGTATTCCGCTATCTTAAGGCTCCTCTTACATCGGGAAGCGGCCAGCCGTATAAATGACGGCATGGCTGCCGGAACAAGCAAAACCGAGATGATCGCCCCATCTGCCGGTAGGAGAATAGACCAAACCTAACATACTCATCCAAAAGGAAAAGCCCCTCTCGGAGCTTCCTTTTCATAGGACGATCGCTTATGTCATTATCGGCGCTTCTTCCTTCGCGAAGACCATCACACTCACGGTGTAGCACCCGTCGCCCGGCTGTGTCTCCATCTCGCCGCCGTATTTCTTCACCACCCGGTTGATGATCCCCCTGCCGTTGCCGCGGGTCATCTTGCCCTGGTTCACGGCGGTGCCCTCGGCGCCCTTACCGCAGCTGCTGCGGCACAGGATGGAAAGCACCCCATCCGCCGTCTGCATGGTTAGTCCTACCTGCTTCGGCTCAGCTGCCCCGGCCGCCGCTATGGCGTTATCCAGCAAATTGCTCACCAACGCCACCAGGTCGTAGTCGTCAAAGCCCGCCGTCCCCGCCGTCAGCTTTATGTCAAAGTTCGCCTCAATACCCGCCTTTTCACAGTCGGCGGCCTTATTCACCAGCAGCGCGTTCAGTATGGCGTTGCGGCAGTAGTGCAGGTTGATGAGCTTCGGCGCGGCCACCTCCTCGGCATACTGCTTCAGGTCGGTGCCCTCCGGGGCCCCGGCGGTCAGGCTGCGTATCACCGCCACATGGTTATTGATGTCATGCTGTATCTCCCGTATCTGCTTCTGCTGCTCCTCCAGCAGGGTATAGTAGCTCTGCTGCATCCGGGTGGCCTCCAGCTGGGCCCGCAGCGCGGCGTTCTCGTTCATCCGGCGGATCATCACAAACAGCGCCAGGTCGCCCAGCATTCCCGCCACCAGCGCCGCCACCCCATAGGGGTTAAAAATGGCCGTCTTGGTCTCATTGGCGTACAGCACCAGGGTAATAAAAAACAGAATAAACTGCGAAGCGGGGATCAGGATATACGCCATGATGTCCAGCCGGGCATTGCGGCTCTGCACATACCGTATCAGCCGGATGATCCCCCAGCAGAGCCCCACGATGATCAGCTCCGAGGCGGCAATGGAAGCGTTAAAGTACCACACGCCCCGCACATTATCCAGCAGGTAGTAGTACATATAGTCGGGGATCAGCCAGATCGCCAGGATATCCCCCAGCGCCATCCCCAGTATTTCTATTATCTTTTCCACAAAGAACAGCAGCAGCCGTATCGCGATGCTGCCGTCAAATACCGTAAACAGATAGACCAGCTGAAAGACAAAATACAGCGCCATCAGCAGGTAGAAAATAGGGATCGCGTTGTTGCCGGGTACTTCCCGCAGGTAGCTGATGATGACTAGCCCAATATACAGCAGCAGGGTGGCGCGGGTCAGGTTTTTCCGGCTTTGGTATTTCGGCTTGTAGGGGATAAACGCGTGGATAAACCACACAAATATAAATGTGATCAGATTATTGATGATGCCATACACCATGTTTCCAAAGAAATGCGATGTAAAAAACTGAATGATCGCTGTCATGCTTCTCTCTCCTCAATTCCGTTCTCTCTCACAGCTCGATATGGTGGTATTTACGGAACTGCTCCCGCACGGCAGGGTAGTAGCCGTGGCTGATGGGCACCACCGTCCCGTCCTTCATCAGGAAGCTCTCCCGCCGAAACACCGCCGCATGGTCCAGGCTCACCGCAAAGCTGTTGTGGCACCGCAGAAAGGCCGGGCTCTCCAGCCGTTCCAGCAGCTCCTCCAGTCCCAGGGCGGTGGTCACGCACTGCCCGTCCGCCAGGTACAGCTTGGTCACCCGCAGCCGCCGCTCCAGGTGGGAGATCTCCCGTTTTTCCAGTACCAGCTGGCCGCCCTTCTGCGGCAGCACCAGTTGGCCGTTTTCGGCCTCGGCCAGTGCGGTCATCGCCTTTTGCAGCGCCAGCGGCAGGTGCTTCTCCATCGTCGGCCGGTACACATAGTAGGTGTGCCGGGTGGCATAGGCGTCGGGGGCATAGTCCAGGTATCCCGTCAGGTAGATGATCTGGCAGGTGGGCAGCAGCCGGTTCAGCGCTTCTCCCACCGCTATGCCGTTCATCTCTCCCAGCTCAATATCCAGCACCGCCAGCTGGTAGCGGCAGTTCTCCTCCCGCACCGCGCGCAGCAGTGCTTCCCCGCTTTCAAATGGCGCAATCAGCGCCTCCTCAGCAAAATATTCCCGCAGCCGGGCGGCGGTCGCTTCCCGCAGCTCTCTCTCATCATCGCATATCGCTATTTTTATCATCCCGTCGCCTCCACTCTTTTGTAAAATTATATCACACCTGTGCGAATTTTGGAAGAAAATATGACAGTATCTTACCTATTTATGCCCGCTGTCCCAAAGGGTCTTTCCCCTGCACCCCTTCTGTGTTACAATACCTTTGATAAGGGGTAAGGGAGCGGAGAAGAACGACTGGGCAGATGTCACCCCTCCGTTCCCATGCCGGCACCGCTTTCGGGCAGCGGGGCCGCCGCAGCCAAATTTAGAGAAAACATAGAAGATCGAAATCGGCAGAGCCTCATTTTTGGGGTTCTGCCGCTTTCGTTTTTTGCGTTTTGGCCAAACTTTTCTCCCGCCGCTTGGTCATTTCGGCGAAGAAAAGAACAGCCCTATTTCGTCCTCAAAAAAATTTCCCGCCGTCTTCGATGCCCTTTTGCCATTTTTCTGTTGCAAAAACGCAACAACCCACTCCGATTTTTTCTTTTTATAGGGGGACCCCGCACAAATTGTCGGAAAAATTTTTGGAATTCTGCTAAAATCCGTGTGTTGCGCAAATGCATCACTGCTGCGATTACGCAACACAAATTATTTGCAAAAATGCAACAAAACAGTATAATAAAGCCAGCAAGCCCACTTATTTCTACAAAAGGGGAGGAACTCTCATGAACTGGCTCGATACCATCACCTACATCCTGTACGGCTGCGGCGTCCTTATCATCCTGCTGTTCGCCGTCAATCTCATCCTCGCCAAAAAGCGCGGGGAGGACTCCAAATGGGTGCGCCGGGCGCTGTATGTGGTGGCCTTCATCGCCGCCGTCCTCGGCGCCATCCGGGCCAAGGCCGTCTATTCCGAAACGGTTTTCTTCGCCGATCTGCTCGTGATCTTCTGCCTCATCGTTGCCTTCGTCCGCTCAGAAAAACCCCAGCAGCCCCCGGAGGAGGACGACCAGCAGTAATTTTCACCCGCGCCAACCAAAAGCCTCCCCTTTGTAAGGGGTAACGAAGCGGCGGCGCGCCGTACAGGCCTTCACCCTTCGGTGACTTCGTGACGCCTTTAGGCGACTACAATCTATCCCCGCCGGGGAGGCGTACTAGCTAAGCCTTGCAAAAGGCTCCGCCCCGCCGAAGGCGGCCACCACCCCCCCGCGGCGAGCGGCGCTTCCCAAGCCCTCCGCAAGGCTTTTATCTCCCCCGGACTGACGGATAAAAAATCGACCCGTCAGCTCCGCCGCCGGCAGAACCTTCGGGTCGTTTGTTTTACAGACTCACAGCTGGATCTTTTCCTCCTGCTCCTGGCTTTTCAGGTACCGCACCTTTATGGCGCGGGAAAGAAGCGAGGCCAGCGCGCCGATGGTCCCCAGCAGCCCCAGCCACCCCAGGAACATGACCGCCGTGATCTCACCAGCCGGGTCGCCGCCGCGGCTCAGCAGCTCCATCCCGCCAAAGAGGATGAGACACCCCGCCAGCACCAGCAGGAGCTTCCCCGGCTTGGTCGTGGCCTTGGCGGTGGAAAAGCCCACATCCAGCGTCACCAGCAGCAGAACGATGCACAGGATCGTCCCTTGAGAAAGCAGCGTGCGGATCAGGAACATATCATTTTTCCTCCGTCTTTTCGTGGGATTCTTCGGCCGCCGCGGGTGCGCTCTCCTGCTTCAGCTTTCGCGTCAGCGCCTCCAGCTCCTCCGGGCTCATGGAGTTACGCAGCTGCTCCACCCGTCGCTCTAGGTCCTTCTGGGCCTCGGCAGCCGCGGTTTTGGCCTGCTCTATGTTCTGCTTTTGGTACGCGCGCGCTAAACCATCCGCGTACGCGCGTCCCGTGGGCGCGGGCGCGACTGGGATCAAAGCCGTCAAACCGCAAAGCACCAGCACCAGCTTCAGGCAGGTGATGGCCGCCCCGTAGCTGGGATATTCGGTGTGCAGGGTGGAAAGGTACAGCGCCTTATAGTCGGCAAAGAAAATGACGGTAAGGACGCACCACACCAGGAAAAACCCAAACCCCAGGATGAGCTTTTTGTTGCTGTCCAGCCCCCGGCGGTTGCAGAACAGAATGCCGCCGATGACCAGCAGCGCCAGCATCACCAGCTCCAGCAGCAGGAAGACGGGCCAGGTGGCAGGCCCCTGGGCTAGGTATCCCCGGCTCAGGATGAGATCTCCGATGACCACCGCCGCAAACAGCAGGATGGCCGCAATAAACCGGGCGCGGGGAGCAGTACTTTTTTCCATCGTTGTCACCTCTTTCGCAGAATAAACGGCCCCAAAACGGCCGAAATTGTAAATTTTTTGTTAAAAATTGTGAAATATTAACCTCTCAGATGCAAAAAGGGGTCGATTTTGCCGTATTAGTGGGGGGAGTTTTTCGACCTTGGTTTCATCCACTGTGATTTCAGCCACAGTGTAGCATATGTTTTTTCCCTTGGCAAGTTTTTTCATCAAATCCGGCGATTCGCCGGCAGGGCGCAGGCCCTCCGGCAGCAAATAGAAACTGGGCGGCGGCATCCTGTCCCGCCCGCCAAAAAAGGAGGACCCACCATGGATTGGGCTATCAAAATCGGCTATGCGGTGATGGTTTTCGCCATCATCATGTGCTTCATCTTCAGCAAACGCGGCGAAAAGGAAATGCGCCATATGGTTGACCGCTTCGCCCAGGCGTTCTGCAAGCTTTCCAACTATGTGCTGCCGGGCGGCAAAGCGCCTGCGACCACACTTGCCGCCCGCAAAAAGGACGGAGTGATGCAGGCCCTGCCGGCCGCCGAGCAGCCGGAGGAGCTGCAAAAGCTGATGAAGCGGGGAACCGCCCGCCACCTGGCGGAGCTGTACGGCCAGATGGAGGAGGCCAGCGCCGAGCTGGTGTACCGCTGCCGCCGCCACCGCCGCAACCGGGAGCTTTTCGCCGATCCCATCCGGCAGATCTGCTACCTGACGAGTGTGTTCCTGGAGGGCTGCGCCGACCCCAAGACCATCAGCGACCAGAACCGGATCAATGCCTTCGAGAGCTTCTACACCGACCAGCTCAAGCACCGGGCCACCCTGCTCAAGAGAATCGCCGGTGAAAACGCCGAGTCGTTCCTGGAGCTGAACATGGACTACGACCTGGCCACCGTGGAGAAGATGGAGCTGGAGGCCAAGAAAAACCGCCACAAGATACAGCGGGAGGAGGCCGCCCGCAGAAAACAGGAAAAGGCCGCCCAGCGCGAGATCAACCGCAACAAATAACGCCCGCAAAATTCCTCGCCCGGTAAAGCGGCCCCAAAGGGGAAACCGCAAGACCCATTGGGGTGCGGGGCCGGCTCCGAAGGCGCAATGGCCCGGCGGAAATGGGGGATTTGCGGCGGGCGCGCCGCAGCGGGGAGGGCTGCCCGTCAGGGTCAGCACGACAAAAGCGGAGGGCGCGCCCGCCTTCCTGCCCGGCCTGCGGGAGTGCGGGTACCGGGCGGGGGAAATACAGCAGATACCAGAAAAACAGCGAATACAGGAGGTTCCGCTAGATGACGGAAAAACAGATAGGAGGGAACGGCATGGCCAAACGGCAGCCAACAGTACTGCGCGTACCGGAAAACGGGGCAGGGGATCCCTTTTTTGGGCGGCAGGGCAATTGGTTCGAGGTTATTTTTGAATCTTCCTACGATGGCTTTTACATCACCGATGGCAACGCCATCACCCTGACCCTGAATAAAAGCTACGAGACCATCAGCGGCCTGCGCAAGGAGGAGATGGTGGGCCGCAGCATGGCGGAGCTGGTGGCCAGCCGGGTCATTTCGGCTTCCGGCACATTGCTGGCGCTGGAACGCCGGGAATCGGTGACGATGGAGCAGCAGTTCAAAACCGGCAAGCGGGCCATCATCACCAGCACCCCGGTTTTCGATTCCGAAAGCAACATCGTCATGGTGGTTACCAATGTCCGGGATGTGACCGAGCTGTACTCCCTGAAGGAGCAGCTGGAGCAGAGCGAGGAGCGCAACCGGCTCTATTCCGCCGAGCTGGAGGCTGCCCGCAGCCGCCAGGACCGCAATCCATCCAGCCTTATTTTCCACGATAAGAGCATGCAGAATGTCATTAGCCTGCTGAACCGCGCCGCCCAGATGGAGGTGCCGGTGCTGCTGCAGGGCGAGGTGGGCGTGGGCAAGGGCGCCCTTTCGGAGTACATCTACAGTAAAAGCAAGCGACGCAAGGAACACTTTATCACCATACCCTGTGCCTCCCTGCCGGATGATACCATGGTGGCCGAGCTGTTCGGGCTGGGACCGGGGGTCTCACCGGAATACCCACAGGGCAAGGTGGGGCTGCTGGAGCAGGCCAACCGCGGGGTGGTCTTTCTGGATGAGGTGGAGCAGCTGAACCACGAGTGCCAGACCCGGCTGCTTTCGGTCATCAAGCGGCGGCAGGTAAAGCCGCTGGGCTACGGCGCCGATAAGCCCTGTGACCTGCGCATCATTGCCTCCACCAGCGCGGACCTGCTGGCCCTGGTGCGGGAAAAGAAGTTCCGGGAGGACCTGTACTATGCCCTGAGCGTGCTGCCCATCAATGTGCCGCCGCTGCGGGAGCGCCGGGAGGATATCCCCTATATCGTGACGGCCTATGCCGCCGAAATGAACAAGAAATATCACCAAAAAAAGCGCTTCGCCCCGGAGACCATCATCTGCATGCAGAGCTACAACTGGCCCGGCAATATACGGGAGCTGCACAATGTGGTGGAGCGCATGATGATTATTTCCAAGAACAATGTCATCCAGCCGGAGGAGCTGCCCATCACCGATAACATCACCATCAGCCAGAAGGAGAGCGAAGAGTACTTTGAGCAGGTGAACCTGCACAAGCTGGTGGAGCAGCTGGAGATCAGCTACATCCGGCGGGCGTACAGCCGCTACGGCAATGTAAGGGACGCCGCCCGCAGCCTGGGCATGGATGCTTCCACCTTTGTGCGCAAGCGCAAAAAGATAGAGCAGGGGAGGGAATAGTTGCAAAAACGCAATGATGCGCAAAAATGCAACACCTCTTGATTTGTTCAAAAATTTTTAACGAATAGCCAGAAAAGCAAGGAATCAAGCGGAAAAACGGAACAAAATTTTTTGAAAATCGGGAGTGACTGTTGCAGATTCGCAACACGAACTCCCGATTTTTCCGCAAAAAAAGCAAAAAATGTAGCAAAAACACCCAAAACCGCAAATATGCCAAAAATAAAAGTGAACAAAGGAATTCTCCTCAAAAATACACCCCTGCCAAACTTGCTCCGGGGCGGTTTACAAGCCGAAATTGGCTGGATATAATCGAAAATGAAAGCGGGCGGACACTGTGCCGTGCCCCTGGAGAAAGGTCCCGCTTTGCTGTAAAAATGCCGGTTGGCCGCCGCCTGATTGGGACAGGGGAGCAGCCCGCCGGCAGAGGAGTTACCACAAAAAACTGTGACGAGGAGGAAACTTCAACATGACCGAAATGACCGAAACCAAAAAAGTGGAGGTACCGGAAGGCTTTATGACCGGTAAGTTCCCGCTGAAAAAGCGCGCTTACGGCGAAGAGCAGCCCGGTATCAAAGTAGGCCCCTTCAAGATCCGTCTCCCCCTGATCCACCACGAGTGGTCCTGGACCGAGATGGCCGCCGCCATGTTCCTGGGCGTTGCCTGCCTTGGCGCCGGCGTAACCACCACCATGACCACCTTTGGTCTGGATGACCCCGCGAATATCGCTGCCCTCGGCTTTGATGAGAACGGCGTATTCCTGATGGCCCTGACCTTCGGTGTTCTGAACGCGATCTGCTACTATCTGCCCTCTCTGCTGGGCGACCCCGTAGTACCCGGCTGGATCACCCCCGCGCTGCCCCTGACCCTGAAGTTCCTGCAGCAGTGGGACCTGCCCAACTACGCCACCGGACAAGTAGACCGTATTTACGCGATGATAGCCCTACAGATGCTGGTTGCTCTCAGCTTCCTCATCATGGGTGCTACGGGTATCGGCCGTAAGCTGGTAGATGCCGTACCCATGGGTATCAAGGCCGGTATTGTATTGGGCGCCGGCGTAACGGCCGCGGTAAATGTATTCTCCGCCCGTATGCCCAAGGCCCCCTGGACCGTTGCCATCGCTGTACTGATGTCCTACTTCTTCCTGTTTAACCCCACCTTTGCCCGCAAGGCGACCAAGAGCCGCTTCTGGAATGTAGTGCGTAACCAGGGCGTAGTACCTGCTCAGCTGTTCGCCATCATTCTGGCTCCCGTGCTGCTGCACGAGATCCCGCTGCCTCAGATCCAGTGGGGCTTTACCCCCCTGAGCTTCGGCTATGTTCTGGAGCACTTCACCATCTTTGGTCTGGGCTTCCCGGCTTGGAGCTTCTTCCTGGCGGCAATCCCCTCCGCGCTGGCGACCTACATCATCGCCTTCTCCGACTTTGTACTGGCGAAGGAAGTTGTTGCCGAGGCTACCTCTTACCGTCCTGATGAGAAGGTTATCTTCGATGCCAGCCGTTCCAACCTGGTAAGCTTCCTGCGTAACGCCATCATGTCCCTCTTTGCTCCCTGGGTCCCCATGTGCGGCCCGCTGTGGGCTTCCGGTCTTTTGACCATCACCGAGCGCTACAAGAGAGGCTACAAGACCATGCACACCTACTGGGATGGTGTATGTACCTTCCGTGCAGCTACCGTAATCGCTGTTCTCATCCTGCCGCTGGTTACCCTCATTAAGCCTGCGTTTGCCATCTTCTTCGGCATCACCATGGGCGTTCAGGCCTTCGCCTGCGGCAACATCGGTATCCGTATGTGCACCACCGCCAATGACCGCGGCGTTGCCTGCGTTATCGCCGGTGCTCTGACCTACTTCACCCCCGGCTGGGCTCTGCTCGTCGGCATCATCGTCTGGGTTGTCGTTGACGGCTCCGAGGCGATTATCAACCTGAAGAACCGCAAGAAGACCCCCGGTGAGCCCACTCCCGAGGAACTGGTTTTCAAGGCTGAAGACAAAAAAGGCTGCTGCTAATTAAACAATCAGATTTACCCTGTTGATTAGGGAAAGCCCCACCCACGGGAGATGAGTCAACACCGCGGTGCGCGCTCATCTCCCGGCGGGAAAAGGGAAAGATGGAGCTGACATTCCCAAGGTCAGTTCCATCTTTTCCCGCGAAAGCGCGCCGGCCGAAATGAGAAAAGAAAAAGGGAGGTAAACCGCCATGAAAATGCTTTCCATCAAACCGACCATCTATAAATACAAGACCGCCGAGGAATTCGCTAAGGAATTCAAAATCGGCGCAGGTGACCTGGTAATCACCAACGAATATATCTACCAGCCCTTCTTTGGCAAGCTGGACCTCGGCTGCGATGTGCTGTATCAGGAGAAATACGGCGCTGGCGAGCCCTCCGATGATATGGCAGAGGCCATGTATAAGGACATTAAAGGCGACCATAAGCGTGTTATCGCCATCGGCGGCGGTACCGTCATTGATATTTCCAAGCTTTTTGCACTGAAAACTGTTTCCCCCATCCTGGATCTCTACGATGGCAAGACCGAGATCGTGAAGGATAAGGAGCTGGTACTGGTGCCCACCACCTGCGGCACTGGCAGCGAGGTGACCAACATCGCCATTCTGGCGCTGAACAGCCGCGGCACCAAGAAGGGCCTGGCGGTGGATGAGATGTATGCCGACAGCGCCGTGCTGGTGCCTGAGCTGCTGAACGGCCTGCCCTTCCGCTTCTTCGCTACCAGCTCCATCGATGCCCTGATCCATGCCGTGGAATCCAGCCTTTCCCCCAAGGGCAACGAGATGACCCGGATGTTTGGCTACAAGGCCATTGATATGATTCTGCACGGCTACAAGAAGATCGCTGCGAACGGCCCTGAGGCCCGGATGCCGCTGCTGGAGGACTTCCTAATGGCCTCTCTGTACGCGGGCATCGCCTTTGGCAATGCGGGCTGCGCCGCCGTTCATGCCATGAGCTATCCTCTGGGTGCGACCTTCCATGTGGCGCACGGCGAAAGCAACTATGCCATGTTTACCGGCGTAATGAAGAACTATATGGAGATCCGTCAGGATGGCGAGATCGAGAGGCTCAATCAGTTCATCGCCGATATCCTGGGCTGCAAGGTAGAGGATGTTTATGAGGAGCTGGAGAAGCTGCTGAATAACCTCATCCAGAAGAAGGCCCTGCACGAGTACGGCATGAGCCGTGAGCAGATCGAGGAATTTGCGGACAGCGTAATAGCGAACCAGGGCCGCCTGATGGCCAATAACTTTGTGGAACTGGATCGTGACCGTTTGATCAAGATCTATACCGAGCTGTACTAATTGCACATAAACAGAGCCGACTAACGATGAATCCAAAGAAAGAAAGGAAGTAACGAAAATGGCACTGATGACAGGCGAACAGTATATCGAAAGCATTAAGAAGATCAAAATGGAGATCTATATGTTCGGTGAGAGATACAACAACCCCACCGAGAGCCCCATTCTGCGTCCTTCTCTCAACTCCGTCCGTATGACCTACGACCTGGCCCAGATGCCCGAGTATGAGGACCTGATGACCGTGGTTTCCCCCTACACCGGCACCCGCGTCAACCGCTTCACCCACATCCACCAGAGCACCGAGGACCTCATCAAGAAGGTAAAGATGCAGCGCCTGTGCGGCCAGAAGACCGCCGCCTGCTTCCAGCGTTGCGTGGGTATGGATGCCTTCAACGCCCTGTTCTCCACCACCTATGAGTGCGACAAGGCCCACGGCACCAACTATCACGAGAACTTTGTGAAGTTCATGAAGTATGCCGCCGAGGCCGACCTGACCGTTGACGGCGCCATGACCGACCCCAAGGGAGACCGTTCCCTGGCGCCCCATGCACAGGCAGATCCTGATATGTTCCTGCGTATTGTGGAGCGCCGCCCCGACGGTATCGTAGTCCGCGGCGCCAAGGCCCACCAGACCGGTATCTGCAACTCCCACGAGGTCATCGTAATGCCCACCCAGTCCATGGGTCCCGATGATAAGGACTATGCGGTTTCCTTTGCCGTACCGCTGGATACCCCCGGTCTGTTCATGATCATCGGCCGCCAGAGCTGCGACACCCGTAAGCTGGAGGGCTCCACCCTGGATGTTGGTAACTCCGAGTTCGGCGGTGTAGAAGCACTGACCATCTTCGACGATGTATTTGTACCCAATGACCGTATCTTCCTGTGCGGCGAGCATGAATTTGCCGGGATGCTGGTGGAGCGCTTTGCCGGTTACCACCGCCAGAGCTACGGCGGCTGCAAGGTCGGCGTAGGCGATGTTCTGATTGGTGCTGCTGCTGTTGCCGCTGACTACAACGGCGCTGCCAAGGCCAGCCACATCAAGGATAAGCTCATCGAGATGACCCACCTGAATGAGACCCTGTACTGCTGCGGTATCGCCTGCTCCGCCGAGGGCCACAAGACCGAGAGCGGCAACTACATCATTGACCTGCTGCTGGCCAATGTCTGCAAGCAGAATGTGACCCGCTTCCCCTATGAGATCGTCCGCCTGGCCGAGGATATCGCCGGCGGTCTGATGGTCACCGCTCCCTCCGAGAAGGACCTGCGCGATGAGAAGATCGGTCCGTACATCGATAAGTACCTGCGCGGCGTGGCTACCGTCACCACCGAAAACCGCATGAAGATCCTGCGTCTCATCGAAAACCTGGCCCTGGGCACCGCGGCCGTTGGCTACCGCACCGAATCCATGCACGGCGCCGGTTCTCCCCAGGCTCAGCGCATCATGATAAGCCGCCAGGGCAACCTGAACGCCAAGAAGGAGCTGGCCAAGGCCATCGCCCATATTGAAGAATAACCTCCACAATTACAATACCCCTTATCTCCCCGCGGGGCAGGGCACAGGGCGCTGTGCCCCGGCTCTGCCCCGCCCCCTTTGCGGGGGAAAACCAAAGACCCAAGGAGAGATGCAAACCATGCTGGAACGGATCGAACAGGTTCTGGATGAAAAAGTACGCCCCGCCCTGCGCACCCACGATGGCGACATAAAGGTGGTGCGGGTGGAGGACGGCGTTTTGTACTTCCGTATGCTGGGGCAATGCAGCAACTGTCCCTCCGCGGTGGTAACGGCCGAAGAACTGGTGGCGCCGCCTATTCTGGAGGCGATACCGGAGCTGCGGCAGGTGGTGCTGGATACCACCGTAAGCGATGAGCTGTGGCAGGACGCCATGGAGCTGCTGCGGCGGCGTCACGCCGGTGAAGCGTGAGAATAGGCATAAAGTACTGTGGGGGCTGCAACCCACGCTATGACCGGGTGGCCGCGGTAAAGGAGCTGCAACAGCGGCACCCCGAATGGAAGATAGAGCCCGCCGGAGAGGGCGGGCAGGAGTACATCCTGGTGGTGTGCGGCTGTACCGCCGTGTGCGCGGGCCATACCCAGCTGGAGGCCACCAAGCACAAATTTGTCATTAACAGCAGGGAGCAGCTTGCGGCTGCCTGCGAAGCGATAATAAAAGAAAATGAGGTGTAACAATGGAGGATTGGAGAACTCTGTATCAACAGAAGCTGACCACAGCCGAGGAGGCAGTAAAGCATATTAAATCCGGCGACCGGGTAGTAGTGACCCACGCCACCGGCGAACCGATCCTGCTGACCGACGCGATGGTAGCCAATGCCGAGCAGTACGAGAATGTGGAAGTGGTGCACATGGTGGCCATGGGCAAGGCCGAATACTGCCTGCCCGAAAATTCCAAGCACTTCCGCCACAACAGCCTGTTCCTGGGCGGCAGCACCCGTAAGGCCATAGAGGAGGGCCGGGGAGACTTTACCCCCGTGTTCTTCAGCGAGATTCCGGAGCTGTTCCGCACCAACCTGCACCCCAATGTAGTGCTGCTGCACCTGAGCACCCCCGATGAGCACGGCTACTGCAGCTTTGGCGTTTCCTGCGACTACACCAAGCCCGCCGCCGAGTGCGCCGACCTGCTGATCGCGCAGATCAACCCCAAGATGCCCCGCACCATGGGTGACAGCTTCATCCATGTCAGCAAGCTGGATTACATCGTGGAGCAGGAGACCGACCTCATCGAACTGCCGCCTCCCCACATCGGCGATGTGGAGCGCGCCATCGGCGAGAATATCGCCTCCCTGGTGAAGGACGGCGACTGCCTGCAGCTGGGCATCGGCGCCATTCCCGACGCGGTGCTCCTGTTCCTAAAGGACAAGAAGGACCTGGGTATCCATTCCGAGATGTTCAGCGACGGCGTGGTAGAGCTGGTAGAGGCCGGTGTCATCACCAATGCGAAGAAGAACATTCACAAGGGCAAGAGCGTGGCGACCTTCCTGATGGGCACCCGCCGCCTGTATGACTATGTGGATAACAACCCCGAGGTGGCCATGATGCCGGTGGACTATGTCAATGATCCCCGTGTCATCTGCCAGAACGATAACCTTGTTTCCATCAATTCCTGCGTGCAGGTGGACCTGATGGGCCAGGTGGTTTCCACCTGCGTGGGTCTGCGGCAGATCAGCGGCGTGGGCGGCCAGGTGGACTTTGTCCGCGGCGCCAATATGAGCCGGGGCGGCCGTACCATTATGGCCATGCCCAGCACCGCCGCCAAGGGCACCATCTCCAAGATCGTTCCCCTCATCGATGAGGGCGCGGCCGTGACCACCAGCCGCTACGATGTGAACTATGTGGTGACCGAGTACGGCATTGCCCAGCTGAAGGGCAAGACCCTGCGTGAGCGCGCCAGAGAGCTCATCAAGATCGCGCATCCCGATTTCCGGGAGGGGCTCATCAAGGTATACGAGGAGCGCTTCCACGCGAAGTTCTGATTGATTTTCTCTTCATTTTCATGTTCCCCTTCGCGGAGAGGAGGACAATGCCAGCCCCATTGTCCTCCTTTTCTGCACATAGAGAAGCGGAAAAAATGACCGAAAAGAGAGGAGTACACCTCCATGAATGAAGTGATATTAAGCGGACTGGGCATCCTGCTGGCACTGTGCGGCATGACCGTACTCATCTTCCGGCGGGTCTCGCCCATTATAGTGGGGCCGCTGGCGGCGCTGCTGGTAACAGTGATGAGCGGGCTGCCGGTGCTGGATTCGGTGACCGGGGTATATGTAGCGGGCGTCGGCTCCTTCTTTGTTTCCTACTTTATGATCTTCCTGCTGGGGAACATCCTGGGCAGCCTGTACCAGATCAGCGGGGCGGCGGCGAAGATCGGCGAAACGGTGGTGCGGTGGTTCGGCGCCAAAAACTGCATGGTGGCGTGCTTGATCTCGGCGGCGCTGCTGAGCTACGGCGGCATCAACAGCTTTGTCATCATCTTCGCCATCTATCCCATCGCGCTCAAGCTCTTTGAGGAGGCGGACCTGCCCACCTACCTGCTGCCGGGTATTGTGTGCGGCGGCATGTGGACCTTTGCGATGACCGGGCCCTTTTCACCGCAGATCTGCAACATCGTTTCGATGCAGAGCCTGGGGACCCCCTCCTACGCCGGGCTGATCCCCGGCTTGGCGGCTTCGGTCGTCATGGCGGTGCTGATTGTGTGGTACATGAACCGCCAGGCAAAGAAGGCAAAGGGACGGGGTGAGCACTTTACCCCACCGGAGGGCGGTGTGCGCCAGCATGAGGGGCCCACTCCCGGCACCGTGGTCAGCTTTATCCCGCTGACGGCTGTTATCGTGCTTTTTAATGTGACGGAGATCGGCATTGTGGCCTGCCTGCTCATCGGCATTGTGCTGTCGCTGGGGCTTTTCTGGCGCAGCATTCCGTGGGGAGAGATGCTCTCCACCATGAACCAGGCGGCGGGCAGCTCCGTGACGGTCATCATCAACACGGCTACCATTGTGGGCTTTGGTGCGGTGGCGAAGATCACCCCTTTCTATGCCTGGGCGGTGGAGCTGCTGGAGGCTTCCACCGCGAACCCCTATGTGGTGGCCGCCGTGGGCAGCAATATTTTCGCCTGCATCCTCGGCTCCTCCTCCGGCGGGCTGACGCTGATGTATACCTCGCTGAAGGAGATCTTCCTGAGCTACGCGGGGCAGGGGTACAGCCTGGAATTTATCCACCGGCTGTGCTCGCTCGGCTCCGGGGGGCTGGATTCCATGCCCTGGAACGGCTCCATTGTTTCGGTGTTCGGCATCTGCCACACCACCCACAAGGCCAGCTATAAGTATAACTTTGTGACCTGCGCGGTGATCCCGGTGCTGTGTACCTTCCTCATCGCGCTGCCCATCTGTATCTGGCTGGGCTGATAGAAGAAGGAGAAAACCCATGAAAACGATACTGACCATGCCCAGCCCGGAACTGGCCCTGCTGACGATGACGGGGGAGGGTAAGCCCTTTGTGCTGAACCGCCGCACCATGGCGGAGCTGGAAGCCCTGCTGGATGAGGTGCGCCGCCGTGCCCCCCGGGCGCTGGTACTTACCGGGGAGGGGAGGTTCTTCTGCGCCGGGGCGGATATACGGGAGATGGCGGCCATGGATGGCCGGGAGCTGTATGACTGGGCGCTGCTGGGCAGCCGCCTAAACACCAACCTGGAGGAGCTGCCGATGCCGGTGCTGGCCGCGGTGAACGGCATGGCGCTGGGCGGCGGCTGTGAGCTGGCGCTGGCGTGTGACCTGCGCTGCGCCTCCATGGCGGCGAGCTTTGCGGTGCCGGAGGTGACCCTGGGCACCATATGCGGGGCGGGCGGCACCCAGCGGCTGCCCCGGCTTATCGGTGAAACGCGGGCCAAGGAGATGATCTTTACCGGGCGGGAAATTACCGCCGAAACGGCCCGGGAATGGGGTCTGGTAAATGGGGTCTTTACTGCCGGCAGCCTGCTGGAGGAAACACTGAACCTGGCGGAGGAGATCGCCCGGAACAGCCCCTACGCTGTGACCCGCGCCAAGCGGAGCGTGAACGGCGGACGGGAAATGCTGCTGGAGGAAGCGCTGGAATGGGAACGGAGCCTCTTTGGCGAATGCGGCGAAAGCCGGGACCGCAAAGAGGGCATGACGGCCTTCCTGGAAAAACGGCCCCGGATATTTACCGGGGAATGAGAGAGGAGAGAGCATGGCAAAGGTGATCTCGGCCGCCGAGGCCGCCGCCCTGATTGGGGACGGCATGACGGTGGCGGTGGATGGCTTTATCGGCTTTTCGCTGGCGGAGGATATCCTGTGTGAGATGGAGGAGCGCTTCCTGCGGGAGGGCCACCCCCGTGACCTGCGGCTGGTGAATGTGGCGGGCTTGGGCGGCGATGGCCGCCGCCGGGGCATCAATCATTTTGCGCACCGGGGGATGCTCTCCCGGCTTTTGTGCAGCAATCTCAGCCTGGCCAATGCCATTTACCCCCACATCAGCGCAGGGGATTTTGCGCTGTTTATGGCTCCGCAGGGGGTCATGTCCCACATGATGCGGGCCATCGCCGGCAAAAAGCCGGGGGTACTGACCTCCGTGGGGCTCAGGACCTTTGTGGACCCGCGGCGGGATGGCTGCCGCATGAACCAAAAGGCCTGGGAAAGCGGCGAGGAAGTGGTGCAGCTGGTGGAGCTGGCCGGGCAGGAGCAGCTCTTTTTCCCGGCGTTCCCGCTGGATGTCTGCATCATCAAGGGCAGCACTGCCGATGCCGATGGGAACATCAGCATGGAAAAGGAGGCCTTTCTGCTGGAGCAGTACGAGATGGCCGCTGCCGCCCATAACAGCGGCGGACTGGTGCTGGCCCAGGTGGATCAACTGGTTCCTGCCCACACCATGAACGCCAAGGATGTGGTGGTGCCGGGCTGCCTGGTGGATTACATCGTGGTGGGGCGGGAGGAGAACTCCCGGCAGCAGTTTGTCACCGAGGAGCGCTGGGTGGAGGCCTTTACCGGGCGGGTGCGCATCCCGCTGGAGGGGCTGCCGCCGGTGCCGCCGGACATCAAAAAGGTGATGGCTCGCCGGGCCGCCGCGGAAATAAAGGACGGTGACTTTGTTAATTTCGGGATCGGGGTGCCTACCCTCATCACCAATGTACTGACCGAGCAGAAGCGGCTGGAGCGGGTGACGCTCAGCATTGAATCCGGGACGATCGGCGGGGCGCCGCAGGGCGGTCTGCTGACCGGCGCCGCCTACAATGCCGATGCCATGATAAAGCAGCCGGATATCTTTGACCTGTATGATGGCGGCGGCATTGATGTGGCGTGCCTGGGCGGGGCTGAATTTGACCGGGAGGGCAATGTGAATGTGAGCCGCTTTGGGGAGAAGATCCCCGGACCCGGCGGGTTCATCAATATCTCGCAGGGAGCGAAGAAGGTGTGCTTTATGGGCAGCTTTACTGCCGGGGAAAGCGAGATCCGGCTGGAAGGCGGCCGGCTGCGCATCATAAAGGACGGCAATATCCGCAAGTTCCGGCAGGCGGTGGGGCATATCACCTTTTCCGGGGAGTACTCCAACCAAAAGGGGACCCAGCAGGTGCTGTATATCACCGAGCGCGCGGTGTTCCGCCTGACGCCGGAGGGCCTGCTGCTGTGCGAGATCGCCCCCGGGGCGGACCTGCGGCGGGATATTCTGGAGAAGATGGAATTTACCCCGCTGATCGCCCCCGACCTGCGGGAGATGGACGCGGCGCTTTTTGCCGAGTGAGGGAAATTTATGCGTTTTGAAAGCGTGTGGGCGGCGTACTTTAGTGCCTGCGGCAGTACCCGGCGGGTGCTGCGGGCGATGGCCAAAGCGGCCGGGGAAGCGCTGGCCCTGCCGGTGCGGGAGCTGGACTACACCCTGCCCCCGGCACGGGAACAAAACTATGCCTTTGGCGAAGGAGATCTGATATTCTGGGGGAGCCCGACCTACGCGGGGCGGCTGCCCAATGTGCTGCTGCCCTTTTTGCGGGGGCACTTTACCGGCGGGAGCGCGGCGGCCGTGGCGGTAGTACTGTACGGCAACCGCGGCTATGATGACGCCCTGAAGGAGCTGTGCGAGGTGCTTTCCGGGAACGGCTTTTGCCCGGCGGCTGCGGCGGCAATGGTGGGCGAGCATGCCTTTGCGCCGGCGCTGGCCCATGGCCGGCCGGATGCCGAGGATATTGCCGCGGCGGAGGCCTTTGCCAGGAACGCGGCGCATACGCTGCGGGAACGGGAACGGCCCATTCCGGCAGCGGTGCCCGGCCGGAAGCCGATTGGGCCCTACTACACCCCGCTGGGACTGGATGGGGAACCAGCGCGCTTTTTGAAGGCGAAGCCGCTGACCGACCCCCTGAAATGCGCCCGGTGCGGGCTGTGCGCGGCGCTTTGCCCCATGGGGTCGATCCCAAAGGAGGAGCTGACCGTTTGCAGCGGCATCTGCATCAAGTGCCAGGCCTGTGTAAAGGGATGCCCCACCGGGGCCAAATATTTCGCCGACGCGGCGTTTTGCTCCCACCGTGCCATGCTGGAGCAGACCTGCGCAAAACGGCGGGAGAACGAATTCTTCCCGCCCCTGTGATGAATATACCTTCGCTTGGCAAGAGCAGATACGGCTTTTACGGATATAAATACCGTCCGACTTTGTGCGTCGCGTTGACAGGCGCCAGCCTGCCTGCCGCTCCGCGCTTCCTCGGACGCCATTTCTCCCGCGCAAAAACTCCGAAAAGCGTGTGTGTCCTTGTCAAGCAAAGGTAAAATCCCCTGTCCAGACCCACGCGGGTGGACAGGGGAATTTTTTTATTCTTCGGTTTCCTCGGTGGAATCTGACTCCAGCGGTTCGGTGCCTTCCCCCTCCGCCAGGCGGTAGCCCACGCCCACCTCGGTAAAGAGGTACCGGGGTTCTTCGGGATTTTTCTCCAGCTTGCGGCGGAGGTTGGCCATATGGACCCGCAGCAGCTTATTATCCCGGGGGTTGGCCGCGGGGCCCCACAGCTCCCGCAGCATCTGCTGGTAGGTAAGCACCCGCCCGGCATAGCGGCCCAGCAGCGCCAGGATCTTAAACTCACTGGGGGTCAGGCCGGCGTCCTCGCCGCCCAGGTAGGCCCGGTGCTTATTGTAGTCAATGATAAGATCCCCCACGATGTACTGGCCCTCCCGCAGCTCCTCGCCGCCGCAGGCCTTGCGGGTGTGGCGCAGCGCCGTGCGGATGCGCGCCAGCAGCTCCACGGTGCCAAAGGGCTTGGTGAGGTAATCATCCGCACCAAGATCCAGTGCGCCGGCCTTGTCGTCCTCGGTCATGCGGGCAGAAATGACAATGATGGGAACACTGCTCCATTTGCGGATGCTTTGAATGATGCCAATGCCATCCATATCGGGCAGGCCCAGGTCCAGCAGGACGCAATCGGGACAGTGGGAGGCCGCCAACGCCAGCGCCGAGCGGCCATCCCCCACGGCGACGGTATCATAGCCCGCGTTGCTCAAGGTGCTTTGCAGGTAGTGCCGGATGCCGGCGTCATCCTCTACGATCATGATCTTATCACAGTGTTTCATCCTTCAGTTTCCTCCTCATCTTCGGTTCCGGCAGGCAGCCACAGGCATACCCGCGCTCCACCCTCGGGGCGGTTTTCGGCGGTCATGCGGCCGCCGTGTGCTTTTATGATGGCGCTGCATAGCGTGAGCCCCAGTCCCAGTCCCCGGCGGCCATCAGCGCAGGAGCGCGGCTGCGGCAGCAGCTTGCGGTCAAAAAGCTGGGGGAGCAGCTCTGGAGGGAAGCCCGCGCCGTCATCCTCCACAGCGATCATCACGGTATCCCCCTGCCCGGCGATCTCCACCCGGATGCGGGTAGCGCCCTCGGCGTGGTTCACCGCGTTTTCCAAAAGGTTCAGAATGACCTGCTCCATCAAGGTGGCATCCATCGGGGCGGTCAGGATCTCCTGCGGGCGGATGACCGTGACCGGCAGGGCATTGCGGCTGCGCCGCAGCTTCATCACGGCGCTGTCCACAATCTCCTCCACCACCTCATCGGTGCGGTGCAGGCTTACCTGTTCCCCGGCCATACGGGTGACCGAGAGCATATTTTCGGTGATGCGGGTCAGCCACCGGGTCTCCTGACGGATCTGCTCCAGCAGGGTACGGCGCTCCGCTTCGCTCAGGTCGGGCTGCTCCAGCAGCAGGCTGTCGGCACCTTCAATGGAGGCGAGCGGTGTGCGCAGATCGTGGGAAAGCGCCCGCAAAAGATCCGCCCGAAGCTTTTCGCTTTCGATCTCATACCGCAGGCGTTCGGTTTGCTTTACCCGAGTGGTAAGGGTGCTGATGACCACCGAGACCACCAGCATGACCACGAAGGTGAGCGGGTAACCCGTGATGCTCATATCAAAGCTCCAAAAGGGGTAGGTGAACATGTAATTGACGCAGAACACCCCGATGACCGAGGCCAGAACACCCCACACATAGCCGTTGGTGACCAGTGCCACTATGGCGACAGCCAGCACAAAGATGAGAACGGCAAAGGGGTTGTTGTCATCGTGCACGCGGGAAAGCACGCTGCATACGGCCACCGCTGCCCCCAATAGAAGCAGCATCCGCAGGGTGTCCCGCGCCCATTCTTTTTTGGGGATCATGCCGTTCACCTCCTATCCATTTATAATGTTCCAACCCATTATACCATGCTGTGCCGGGACAGAAAAATAAATTATTCGCTAAGATTTATGGGGGAGAGTTTTTTTCCGAAAAATTAGCGCGGCTGTGCCTTATAATGGTGTCAAACCAAACCCCGAGAGGTTCATTGAGGAGGACACCATTATGCATACCCAGGCGTACATCGAAGCTCGTAAGGAATTCATCAACTGCATCGTGCTCAGCCCTATCTGTATCTTTGTTTCGCTTATCATTGCGTTTACCGAGTGGCTGCCCATCATGCATGCGGAGAAAAACAAGGTAGAGGCGTAACCCATACATACCACACACTTTTCCGATAGATCATCCCGCAAAAGGCGGCGCAGTACTGGTGGCTGTGCCGCCTTTTGTGTGCTCCCAAAAGCATATGAGCTCTTGTCAAGTGAAGGCAAAATGTTTCATGAAACAAAAATCCCCGCCAAAAGACGGGGATTTGTACTTTTCGGTGGGTCATTCGGCCTTGGGCATGTGGCTGTCCAGGTAATCAATGATATCCCGGAACAGCTCCTCCTTCAGTGCCTCATTGTGCACCTCATGGCGGGCACCGTGGTACAGAGTGATGGTGACCTCCTTTAGTCCCTGGGCCTTCAGGCCCTCGTACACCTCGGTGACGCCCTTGCCGTTATTGCCTACGGCGTCCTCATCCCCGGCGTACAGCCACACGGGCAGGTCCTTCGGCATGGCGGCATACCATTCGGGACGGTTGCAGCGGTCCACCAGCTCCAGCAGCTCGCCGTAGCCGCTATTGGTAAAGATAAAGCTGCACCAGGGGTCCTTGATATACTTGCGGCAGACCTCCTCGTCGTGGCAGATCCAGTCCACCAAGGTCTTTTGCTCGGTCTGTTTATTGTTGTTGCCGGTGGTCAGCATATACAGCAGCTTGGAGGTCCCCTTCTTGCCGCCGAACAGCGAAATCAAGGCAACCAGTGCCTTGCCGGGACCGGCGGCGGGGTTCTTCCCGGCGGTGCCGCTGATGAGCAGTGCCTGGAGGTTTTTGCCGTAGCGGGCGGCGTACAGCCGCGCCACAAAGGAGCCCATGCTGTGTCCCAGCAGGAAGTAGGGCAGCCCGGCAAAGTGGGCGCTTATGGCCTTCCGCTCGATCTCCTGATCCTCCACCAGGTTGTTCCAGGCGCCTTTTTCGCCAAAGTAGCCCAGCATTTCATTGTTCAGACGGGCGGTGGAGCCGTGCCCCAGGTGATCAATACCGCAAACGGCATAACCGGCGTCGGTCAGGTGCTGGGCCAGCTCCTTGTACCGCAGGATGTACTCGCACATGCCGTGGCAGATCTGTACCACAGCGCGGGGGTGTCCCTCCGGCAGGAATAAAAAGCCCGAAAGCTTGCTTTTGCCATCGCTGGAATCCAGGGTAAAGGTTCTCTTCTCCATACCTCTTTTGTCCTCCTCGGTTTTATTGCACTTACACCAGCGCGCGGTCCACCGCGGTCACCTCCTGCGCATCGCCGGCAGGGTCCACGGTGTAAAAGGTCAGGTACTCAAAGCGGGTCCACAGCCGGGGCAGCAGGTCGCTGCCGCCGCCGGGCATACCGGTCACCACATAGTGGGGCAGACTATCCGCCAGCAGCTGCACCAGGCTGCGTTCAGGGTCTTCACTGTAATGCACGGTCATGCGGGCGCCGGCATTCAGGCTGGTGCGGTACAGGTGCTCTATAGCGGCGGGGTCCGGCACATTGCCAAACCGCGCGATATTCTGTACCTCCAGTACGCACTGGTGTTCATCGGCTAGGGCTCTCCCGGCCAGGATCAAACGGTCGCAGCTAAGCTGGTCGGTCACCAATACCAGCACGGTAGGATGCAGTTTTTGTGGCTTGCGGGTAGTCACCAACTGGGTCAACGCTCCTTTATGTTATTTTTGCATAGCGCTCCGCCCAGGAGCGGGTACTTCTATTTTCATTATAACAAATCCCACCGCAAAAAGAAACGAAAGTGAGAAATTTTCACGAAATGTTTGCAATTGTGCATAAGCAGGTGCCTCCCCAAAATTAGATAAAAAGTTGACGAACAGCCGAAAAAGCGGTATCATATAGGTAAAGCGGCACCCCGCGTATGCCCCACCGTGCCGCAGGATAATACGAGGTGAGCGAGCATGAACGAAAAAACGGTTTCCATTTCGGTGATCCGGCGCCTGCCGCGGTACTACCGCTATTTGGGGATGCTGCTGCACAGCGGCGTGACCCGTATCTCCTCCAAGGAGCTGGCCGCGCAGATGAAGGTCACCGCCAGTCAGATCCGTCAGGACTTAAATTGCTTCGGCGGCTTTGGCCAGCAGGGCTACGGCTACAATGTGGAACTGCTGTATAAAGAGATCGGCGCTATCCTGGGCGTCGAAAAAAAGATCCCGGCCATTCTCATCGGCTGCGGCACCCGCGGCCAGAGCCTCATCCGGGAGGACGACCTGTTCCGGGACCGCGGCTTTGAGCTGATCGGGGCCTTCGATAAATCCCCGGAGAAGATCGGTCAAGTGCTTCCCAATGGCCTGACAGTGCAGGATATTGCCACCCTGCCGGAATTTTGCCGTCAGCGCGGCCCGCACATGGCGGTGGTGTGTATTCCCCGGGATGCCGCCGAACAGATGGCGGAAACGCTGGTGGAATCCGGTATCCGGTCGTTCTGGAATTTCTCCAGCTACGATTTTAAGCTGAAGTATGAGGAATATCCCTCGGTAAATGTCCACCTGGGCGATAGCCTGCTGACTCTCTCCTACCTGGTGAACCACCCCAAGGGGGAACCGCAGGAAGAATAAGCGTACATAGAAAAAGCTCCCCATACGGGGAGTTTTTTCTTTTCCCGGCCAAACCCATCTCACCCCAACCCATAGCCTCCCTTGTGTAAAGGGAGGTGGTGAGCGGAGCGAACCGGAGGGATTGCCGGTACAAACTATGGAGATAGTTTCATCTCGCCTGTCGGCGGGGCGGAGCCTTTTGCAAAAGCATAGTTAGCACCGCTCGCCGCGGAGGCGTTCCTTTTGTGCGTACGCGTCGTCGCGGGCTGCGCTCCATGTCGGGTTACCCAGCTTACGCTTGGGGTAACCCTCCAACGCTCCGCCGCTCCTCCTTTCCCCAGCGGGCCTCGCGTCCCGCCGGGGGCCCCATACCAAAACACGCTTGGGGCTGTGCCCCAAGACCCTCTACCCGCTAAGCTGCGGCTGGATACGCTCTCAAGGTGCCTGCGGCGCATTTTATTTTGTGTTTTGCAGAAACCGAATTAAAAATCAACCTTATAAGCGTCGTCTAGCCCCAGATCCGGGAGTGCGCAGCGCTTCCGGTCGGGGCGTATCGACGCGTTGCGGGTCTTTAGGGCGGAGCCCTGAATGACTTTTGCCTACTTTTCTTCATAGAAAAGTAGGGCCTCGGCGGCGAGCCGTACAGGCTGTCACCCTCCGGTGACTCCGCGACGCCGAAGGCGACTACCAACCTGCCCCCCGCGGCAGCGGTGCTCACCAAGCCTTGTAAAAGGCCCCGCCCCGCCGTCAGGCGACCACTATCTTGGCTTAAATAGGTCTTTTACCTGCTTTTCTTCATAGAAAAGTACGCCCGCGTCAGCGCCTTCCACTGCTCCAGCGTCACCTGCTCCGCCCGGGCATTTTCGGCAATACCCGCCGCCGTCAGCAGTGCACGGGTGGCGTCTTTCTCCCACCGCAGCCCGGCGGAAAGGGAATTGAGCATCGTTTTGCGCCGCTGGCCAAACCCGGCCCGCACCACTGCAAAGAAGTCCTCCCGCGGCGGCAGGTCCTCTGGCAGCTCCTGCGGCAGGTCCAGCCGGATCACCGCACTATCCACCGCCGGGGCCGGCAGAAAAGACCCCCGTGAGACCGGGAACAGCAGCTTCGGCGTGCTGTAATACCACACCGCCGCGCTTATCGCCCCGCATTCCCGGGTGCCCGGCGCCGCCGTAATGCGCACCGCGGCCTCCTTCTGCACCATCACTGTCAGCGAGCGAATGGGCAGTGGCCCCTCCAGCAGCCGCATGATGATGGGCGAGGTGATATAGTAGGGCAGGTTGGCACACACCACCACCGGCATCCCGGCAAAGTGCTCCGCAATGAGCGCCGGCAGGTCCAGCACCATCGCATCCCCCTGCACTATGGTCACATTCTTAAATTCCGCCAGCGTCTCCGCCAGGATGGGCGGCAGCCGGTCATCCAGCTCTATCGCCACCACCTTTTCCGCCCGGCGGCACAGCTCTGCCGTCAGCACGCCAAAGCCCGGTCCGATCTCCAGCACCCCCACACCGGGGGCAGCGCCACCCAGCTCCGCCATTTTAGGGCATACGCCGGGGTTGATGATAAAATTCTGCCCCAGCGCGCGGGAAAAGGAAAACCCATGGCGCTTCAGCAGCTCCTTGATGACGGCGGGATCGGTAAGTGTGGGCATGGCGGCCTCCTTGCGGGGTGATTTTTCGCTTTTCAGTATATCGTTTTTGGGGCAAAAATGCAACACCGCGCCCCCGATTTGTAAAGGCCGCTATACGGAAAGTATTTCACACTTTCCACCGGGTTTTCCACATTTGCGGGGTGGAAAAGCCTGAATTTGTGTCAAAATTGTGACAATCAAGGGCTTTTGAGGACAATATCCCACTAAATGGGTGTGGAAAGCCGTGCCTCCGGCAGGCAAGGCCCTAAAACACCTCGTAATGATTCCAAAATGTCAACCCCCTTTGCCCCCTAAATTTTATCCTTATTTTTGATGGAGTTTGACGAGAAACCGTCTTGACAACAGGGAATAAGATGGTATAATAATAAAGCGCTATGCGGAAGTGCTGGAATCGGCAGACAGGCACGTTTGAGGTGCGTGTGTCCATGACGTGTGGGTTCAAGTCCCATCTTCCGCACCAAAAAGAAAAAGACGCCTTTGGGCGTCTTTTTCTTTTTGGTGCACTGGGGAGCACAAAGCCTGCGCAAAGGACCAGTCTGTGCCCTGATGAAACGCGAAAGACAACTCTGACGGTTTTCTTTCACACTATCTTTCCCTCCGAAGGCGCAGGCTTGTCCAGATATTACCGGCCGTCTTTTTCTTTTTGGTGCGGTGGGGAGCACAAAGCCTGCATAAAGGGCCAGTCTGCCCCAGCTTAAATGCGGAATAGGCTATTTTCACCTGTTCGGTGAAAGAAAAATCTGATTAAATCAAAACAGAGGGGCCGCTCTCTCTTGCAGAGCAGCCCCTCTGTCCAAAACGACTACACCGGGTCGTTTTGTCCATTCACCCCCGGCAGAGCGCCCTCCGGAGAGCTATGGGACCAGTCTGTGTGGGATGCTTTCCGCAAAAATATCTAGCTGATATTTTTGAGCTAATGCACGAATGGTATTTCGCTCGCTGCGGCGAGCGACCTGCCTTTTGAAAAAAGCTGGCGCCAAAACTTTTTACATTTTTCCTCTCGCGCACGCGCGTGCACCCGCCCGTACCCGCGCGCTACATGCGTGTATATGTACGCGCGCATGGACTTTCAGTCCGGATTATGGGACTCATCATCTGCTACAATAAAACCGTGGAAAGCAGCCGGCAGCCCCTTATCCCAGGAGAGAAACCGAGAAGAAAACTGCCGCCGGTCAACCATTCCGGGCGGCCAGCAGCCCCGCCGCAAAATCCCGTACCCGCTGCTTTTCCGCCGGGGTCAGCCGGGCCAGCAGCGCCCCCAGGCTCTCCCCACCCAGTCCGTCCTCCGCCGGGAGGGCGGGCTTTTCTATTTGCGGCGAATTGCCGCACAGCCAGTCCACTGTCACATTGTATTTTTCAGCGATCTCCCGCAGCTTTCCCCGGTAGGAGCCGCTCCGTCCGGCCCGCCAGTCGGCCACCACATTGCCGCTTTTGTAGCCAAGCGACCGGGCAAATTCCGCATCCGCCCCATGCCGGTCCGGGATCAGGGATAGAATTCTTTGCAGCATAATATCCATATTTTCTCTCCTCATTTTGGCTAAATCTACAAAAACTCACAAATCGTGAGAAAACACTTGAAATCACGCAAAACATGAGTTACAATGGAAAGTGGGATCTTTCCCCAAACGCTCTGTTTTGTATGATTTTTCGCTTGTTCAAGCGGTTTCCGTTTCTATCATACCGCAAAAAACCACCCTTGTCAAGTGCTTTTAATCCACATGAACATGAGCTTTTGGCACAGTCCCAGCCGGGGGAACGGCCTGCCGCGGCAGGGGGGAGCCGTCCCACCTGGCGAAAACCAAGTGACCGGCGGAATGCCGGAGAGAGAAACCGATGAAGTGCCGAATCAAAAGCCAAACGGACTTTGGCCGCCGCCTTGTCAACCGGGCTTTTGGCGCAGCTTCAGCCGGGGGAACGGCCTGCCGCGGCAGGGGGGAGCCGTCCCGCCCGGCAAAATCAAACGACCCGGCCACGAGGCCGGAGAGAGGAAACCGATGAAACACAACACAAAAAAACGAAAGGGGGCCGCCGCATGAGTACCGTCTATGCCAGCCCCATCTGGCTGGGGAGACCCCACTGCCCGGTGACAGTCACCACCGGGGCCGGGGCAGTCGTCACGGCCGCCCTGGGCAGCCTTACCCTGACCGCCACCGCCGATGCCAACGGCCTTTGCGCCATGAAGCTGCCCCGCCGGGGCCGCTGGGATTTTACCGCTGTGCTGGGGGGCAAAAAGGGCTTTGGCACGCTGGCTGTCCCGGGGCAGAGAAGTCTTTCCCTGCCGCTGTATTCCACCACCCTGGCGGAAAATTCCTGGGCCGAGATCGCCGCGGCGGCAGCGGCCGGGATAGCTGCCCGGCTGTGGTCGCCGGGGGATGTGAAAGAGCTGACCATCAGCGGCACGGCCGGCCTGCTCACCGTCACCGATCTGACCATCGGGGCTATCATTCTGGGCTTTGACCACAATGCCGCCCTGGAGGGCAGCGGCCGAATCCACTTCCAGCTGGCGCGCCTGGGGGCGACCCCGGTGGCCCTGGTGGATAAACGCCACGGCAGCTTCAGCGACCTGGCCGGGGCCTTTACCATGAACACCACCGCCACCAGCGCGGGCGGCTGGCAGGGCTGCCATATGCGGCAGGAGATCCTGGGCAGCGACAGCAGCGATGTGCTAGCCCCCAAGGAGGGGACGCTGCTGGCCCTGCTGCCGGAGGAGCTGCGGACGGTGATGAAGCCCTGCACCAAATACACCGATAACACCGGCAATTCCATGGAGGCCGCCGCGGTGACCGCCACCCAGGAATGGCTGTTCCTGCTCTCGGAGTGGGAGTACTATGGGGCCCGCACCATGGCCAATGAGGGAGAGCAGAGCTTCCAGCAGCAGTATGCCTACTATGCCGCCGGCGGCAGCCCAGCCAAAATGCGCCACAACCGCACCACAGCTACGGCCCGGGATTGGTGCCGCAGCCCGGCGGCGGGGTGGGCCGGCTTTTGCCATGTGAACAAGGACGGCACTGCCTACTATGAGGCCCCGAATGCCGACCTGGGCATTGCACCGGCCTTTGTGCTGGGCGCATAAGATAGACTGGGAGGTGTGAACATGGATCAGGAGATCATAGTGGCGGGGCTGGCGCTGGTGGGCAGCCTGAGCGGCACCTATTTTGCCAACCGCCGGGCCACCGCCCTTATCGCCTACCGGCTGGAGCAGCTGGAAAAGAAGGTGAACCAACACAATTCCGTGATAGAACGGCAATATGAACTGGAGAAAAAATTTGCGGAGCACGAGCGGGACTATGCCGCTGCCTGCCGCCGCATAGAGGAGCTGGAGAAAGGAGCATGAGTATGAGTGAATTTGTAACCTGGGAGGCACTGGGCGGCTATGCCGGCGCGGTGATGATGGTGACCCTCATCACGCAGTTTTTGAAAGGGACGCCGCTGGGCAAATGGAGCAGCCAGCTGGTGGCCTATGTTATCGCCGTGGTGCTGCTGATCGGGGCGGAGATCTTTGGCGGACAGCCGGTGACAGTGCAGGGGGTGACCCTGTGCCTGCTGAACGCGGTCATTGTGGCGCTGGCGGCCAACGGGATGTACGATGCTGCCGCCAAAGGCAAAAAGACGGAAAGCTATCAGCATGAGGAGTAAAAGTAAAAAAGAGAACCCATGTAGGGTTCTCCGATTATTTGACAGGTCTGATTTCTAAAAGGCGCTCGATGGGAACATGGAGAGCTTGAGAAACATCCAGCAGCAGGCCGACCGTTGGTTTGCTGCTGGCGGTTTCTACCCGTTGAATATGTTGATGACTGTAACCAGTCATTTCGGCAAGCTGCAGTTGGGTGTACCCCGCTTCTTTACGGTAGCGCATGATGTTCAGCCCAATTTGCACATAGTCATTATAATGCTTATCCATATACACCACCTCTGCCTATTATTTTAGAGGTTTTTGATAATAATTTATCCAATCTAATATGATTAAATACTTAAATTAGATTGTATTTTCGTCAAATCTGTGATAGAATGTAAAAAGTGGGAGGGATAAATGATGATGGATAATAATTTTGAAAAGGCATTTGGTGAGTATCTGGACAGTGCGGAATACGACACAATTGCCAATGAATTGTTTGCCGCTACCCGCAATGCTTTTTTGGCGGGATGGATTGCCGCAGGAGGGAGTTTGCCGGCTTCCGGATATATCTTTGAGGTATATGGAGGAAAGAATGAACCTTAAAATTGAATGAAAACTTGCAAAATTTTGTATTGACAAATGAGGTGGCATGGCCTATAATAGCCACAAATAAAAACCTGTGATCGAGAAGAGTAACCGGTCAGTTTTCGTTGATAGCGAGCCGCGGAGGGTGCAAGCGCGGTAACGGGAGGAGCGGCGAATGGACTCGTGAGGGCGGACGAACGCGCGAAGGCGTCAGTAGTAACCGACGGGAGACCGGCCCCGTTATCCTTCCCGGCTTGCATGATGTGTGTAAGAAATGAGCGGATGCCTTTTCGGCATCAATGTGGGTGGTACCGCAGAGCTGATCATCAGTCCTGTCCCAAGAGATGACTTGGGATGGGATTTTTTATTTTACCGGGAAAGGAGCGAGCGCGATGAAAGAGAGAATACTGCCGGGACGGCGATGGTGCCCGCCCCTGGAAAAACGAAATCAATAAAATCACTACTGACCATGAAAAGGAGATAACCCCATGAAAACCAACCTGAAAAAATTTGCCGCCCTTATTTTTGCAGCCGTATTTGTATTCTGCCTTGCCGCCTGCGGCGAGAAAAAAGTTCCGGTCATCGGCATCAGCCAGTACGGCGAGCACGAAAGCCTGGATAACTGCCGGGAGGGCTTTCTGCAGGGGCTGAAGGACGCCGGCCTGGTGGAAGGCACCGACTATACCATCGACTACCAGAACGCCGGTTTTGATGATAACATCACCAAGCAGATCGCCGAGAGCTTTAGCGCCAACAATGTGGCCCTGATGTGCGGTATTGCCACCAACAGCGCCACCGCCTGCTACGCCGCCGCTGAGAATAAAGACATCCCGGTCATTTTTACCGCCATTACCGACCCGGTACAGGCCAAGCTGGATACCGGCAATGTGACCGGCACCAGCGATAAATTGGCCGTGGAGGGCCAGCTGGAGCTGATCCGCGCGCTGCAGCCTGAGGCCAAGACCATCGGTATTCTGTATATCACCAGCGAGCCGAACTCCATTTCCGCCATTGCCGAGTACGAGGAAAAGGCCCCGGCCTACGGCTTTACCATCGAGGCGGTGGGCGTGACCGCGCAATCCGAGGTGGTGCAGGCCTGCGATACCCTGCTGGCCCGCGGTGTGGACTGCATGAGCAACCTGACCGATAACAATGTGGTGGGTGTGCTGCCGGCCATTCTGGAAAAGACCAACGCCAAGAGCATCCCTGTTTACGGCAGCGAGATAGAGCAGGTGAAGAAGGGCTGTGTGGCCTCCATCGGCATTGATTACTATGAGCTGGGCCGCCAGACCGGCCAAATGGCCGCCAAGGTGCTGAAGGGCGAGGCCACCTGTGAGGAGATGCCCTATGAGACCATCAGCGAGTACGGACTGTATGTGAACTACACTGCCCTGACCGAGATGGGCCTGACCCTGCCGGAGGAGCTGGCCGGCCGTGCCATTGACGCCAACGCCTGATGTTTGCTTCGAATTTTTGATTTGACCGCAAGGAGTACACCATGCTGAATGTGATACTGGAGACCTGCGCCGGGACCCTGACCCAGGGCCTCATCTACGCCATTTTATCCTATGGCATCTTCATCACCTATAAAATTTTGGATTTCCCGGATTTGACGGTGGACGGCAGCTTTCCGCTGGGGGCTGCCGTGACCGCCGTGCTGCTGACCCACGGGGTGAACGCCTGGCTGACGCTGCCCATTGCCCTTGTGATCGGGGCGCTGGCGGGGCTTTGTACGGGGCTGATCCATGTCCGGGCCAAGGTGAGGGACCTGCTGGCCGGTATCATCACCATGACGGCGCTGTATTCCATCAATTTGCAGATCGCCGGCTCCAACCTGATGGTGGAGCGGGCCATTGATACCATTTACACCTCCGCGCCGGTGATGGCGCTGCTGGGCAGCGTTCCGCTTTTGTACCGCAAGCTCATTGTTTCGCTGGTGCTGGTGGTGCTCATCGGGCTGGTGCTAGAGTGGTATTTTTCCACCAAGAACGGCCTGTTGCTGCGGGCGGTGGGCGATAACGATACCCTGGTGACCACCCTGGCCGTGGATAAGGGCCGCATGAAAATTCTCGGTCTGGTGATCGCGAACGCTTTGGTGGCGCTTTCCGGGTGCATTGTCTGCCAGGAGGGACGCTCCTTCAGTGCGACGATGGGCACCGGACAAATGGTATTCGGTTTGGCGGCGGTCATCATCGGTACCACGCTGTTCCGCCGCATGAGCTTTGTGAAGGGAACGGCCGCCGTGGTCATCGGCAGCATCCTGTATAAGGCCTGCATCCAAATCGCGATCCTGCTGGGGCTGCCCGGCAATATGCTGAAATTTATCACCGCGGCGCTGTTCCTGGTCATTCTTATCACCGGGAACCTAAGCGGCCGGAAAGGAGGCGCCGACCGTGCTGGAGCTTAAAAATATCACCAAAATATATAACCCCGGCGAGATCACTGAAGCCTGCCTGTTCCGGGACTTTAACCTTTCGGTGGAAGCGGGCGAGTTTGTTTCCATCGTGGGCAGCAACGGCAGCGGCAAGACCTCCCTGCTGAATATCATCTGCGGCAGCATTCCAATCCAGGGCGGCGATGTCATCATTGACGGCGAAAGCATGCTGCACAAGAAGGAATTTGTGCGGTACCGCCGCTTTGGCCGGGTGTACCAGAACCCCGCCCTGGGTACCAGTCCCAACCTGACCATGTTCGAGAATCTCTCGCTGGCGGATAACAAAGGCAAGGCCTATGACCTGAGCCGGGGCGCGAACCACGCCCGGCGGGAAAGCTACCGGGAGCAGCTGGCTTCCCTGGGGCTGGGGCTGGAGGACAAGATGGATATTAAGATGGGGGCGCTTTCCGGCGGGCAGCGGCAGGCCGTGGCCCTGCTGATGGCCACCATGACGCCCATTGATTTTCTCATCCTGGATGAGCACACCGCCGCGCTGGACCCCAAAACGGCGGATACCATTATGGCGCTGACTGACCGTGTGGTGCGGGAAAAGGGCCTGACCGCTATAATGGTGACCCACAACCTGCGCTATGCCGTGGAGTACGGCAGCCGCCTGCTGATGATGGATAAGGGCCACCTGGTGCTGGATGCCGCCGGGGAGGAAAAGAAGCACATGAGTGTGGACGATATTCTGGACCTGTTTACCAAGATCAGTATCGAGTGCGGCAACTGACTTCTGCGGCAAAAATAGGCGCGGAGAGGTCTTGCCCTGCTTTGCGAAAGAAATGAGAAAAAGTTCGGAGAAATCCGGACTTTTTTGCTTTCGCGGGGGGCGGGGGAGATTGTCTTGCAGCCAAAAATCTGCTATACTGCTTTTATATTTACATATTGTTCAAGCAATTTTTATCATACTGCGGTATGATAAAGGGGAAAAGTACAGCGGGGAGGCGGCGGGATGTTCGGATATGTAAAGACCTGCACGCCGCAGCTGCGCCTGTGCGAATGGGAAGCCTACCGGGGCATCTACTGCGGGCTGTGCCGTACCCTGGGGCGGCGCTTTGGGCCGCTGGCCCGGCTGACGCTGAGCTATGACTTTACCTTTTACGCCACGCTGGAGATGGCCCTGCGGGAGGAAGTGCCCGAATTCCGCCGGAGAAGCTGCGGGGTGAATCCGCTGCGGCGCTGCCGGCACTGCGAGGAAAACGAGGCACTGAACCGAGCGGCGGATATGGCCATTCTGAGCCTGTGGTATAAGGCGGAGGACACCATAGAGGACGGCGGCTTTTGGGACCGGTGCGGCGGCCGGCTGCTGCGGGCCATGCTGCGGCGGCAGTACCGCCGGGTGGCGGATAATTCCCCCACGGTGGACGCGGTATTTGCCGGGGAGATGGACCGCCAGCGAGCGCTGGAGGCCGCCGGGGATACTAACCTGGACGAGCTGTGCGAGCCGACCGCCAAAATGACGGCGGCGATGCTGAGCCTGCTGAGTGAGGAGCCGGGCGAGCGCCGGGTGCTGGAGCGGCTGGGGTATCTGCTGGGGCGGTATATTTACATGGCGGATGCGCTGGACGACTGGGAAAAAGATAAAAAGCACGGGGATTTTAACCCCTTTTTACAGTGTGAGGATGAACCGGAGGCGCTGAAGCGCCACGCCAGAGCCAGCCTGCTGTTGACCATCGGGGAGATGGGGGCCGCACTGGACCTGCTGGAGCTGCAGCACTTTGGGCCCATACTGGAGAATATCATCCGGCTGGGACTGCCCCAGACGGTGGAAGAACTGCAACTGCCCCCAAAGCAAAGGAGGAAACGAGAAAAATGACAGATCCCTACAAGGTGCTGGGAGTAAGTCCGAACGCGACCGACGATGAGGTGAAGGACGCCTACCGCCGGCTGGCCCGGAAATATCACCCGGATAACTATGTGAATAACCCGCTTTCCGACCTTGCGACCGAGAAGATGAAGGAAATCAACGAGGCGTACGATGAGATCCAGCGGCAGCGCAAAAGCGGCGGCAGCGGCTACGGACAGCAAAGCTACGGCGGGGGATATCAGCAGAGCTATGGCGGCTACCAGCGGAATTACGGCGGGTACCAGCAGAGCTACGGTGGTTCCTCTCAGTTCACGGATATTCGCAGGCTCATCAACCTGAACCGGCTGGGCGATGCCGAGGAGCTGTTGGATGGGATTTCCGCCAGCGCCCGCACCGCCGAATGGAACTACCTGAAGGGAATAGTAAACTACCGCAAGGGCTGGCTGGATAACGCCGTGACCTACCTGAACACCGCGTGCGCCATGGAGCCCAACAACATGGAGTACCGCCAGGCGCTGAACCAGCTGACCCAACAGCAGCGGGGCTATGCCCAGGCGGGCGGCACCAGTATGTGTGAGGTGTGCGCTTCGCTGTACTGCGCCAATGCCTGCTGCCAATGCATGGGAGGTGGCTGCTGATGCAGAAAAAGAGTGGACAGGTGGCGCTGGGCGGTATTGCTACCGGCATGTGCATCGCGTTGATGTTTGCCACGGGGATGATCCCATTTTCCTACTACGCACTGCCGGCGCTGGCCGGACTGGTGCTGATTGCCGTACGGGAGGAAAACGGGCTTTCCACGGCGCTGATCGTCTTTGCGGCGGTTTCGCTTTTATCTGTTTTTGTAGTGCCCATCAAGGAAGCGGCGCTGCTGTTTATCGCGTTTTTTGGGTACTATCCCATTTTGCAGGAGACCTTTGCCAAGATCCGTCCCAAGGCGCTGAGCTGGGTGGTGCGGCTGGTGATCTTTAACGCGGCGGTGGTGGCGGCCTACTGGGTCATCGTCAATGTATTTGGCATCACCGAGATTTTGGAGGAATTCGGGGATTTTGGCAAGTACTCGGTGCTGGTGCTGCTGGCCTTTGCCAATGTGTTTTTTGTCATTTACGATGGCGCGGTGAAGAACATCACCCTGGCCTACCGCAACTGGTTCAGGCCGAAAATTCTGAAAAAAGTGCGCTGAAAAGGCGGAAACCGGCGGTTCTTCGGCAGAGGAGCCGCCGATGGTTTAGCTGGCAGGGCGCGGGTACCTGCCAAGAGCGCCAGCCCGCAGGGCCGCCCGGCCGCAGGCCGGGCGAGGGGGCGGCGGAGCCGCCCTCTACCCCGTCCCAGAGGGACGGGGTGCCCTGCGGGCTGTATGCCTGCGGCTTGCAGAGAACGGCCGAGTGCCGCGGCCCGAAAAATAAGCGAGTGGAGAGCAAAAAATGAGTTACCGACTGTTTCTATTTGATTTGGACGGCACGCTGGTGGATACCTCACCGGGCATTCTGGAGGCGCTGCGCAGGATGGAGCAGGAGGTGGGGGCGGAGCCCCTGCCGCAGAAAACGCTGGAGAAGTTCATCGGGCCGCCGCTGGAGTGGTCGATGGAGACCTATTACGGGCTGGAGCCCCGGACGGCCAAGGCTTGGGCGGAGATCTACCGGCGCATCTATACCGAGGAAAACTGTATCGCGAAGTCGCGGCTGTACCCCTATATCCGGGAGTCACTGGCGCTGATCAGGGAAAAGGGCGGCAAATGCGCGGTGACCTCCCTGAAGATGGACCGCATGGTGGTGGCTACGCTGGAGGTCTATGACCTGGCGCCGGAATTTGACGCGCTGGTGGGCCGCAGCGAGGTCTGTCCCACCAAGGCGGATACCATCCGGGAGGCGATGCGGCTGCTGGACTGGCCGGGAACCGCAGATGTGGTGCTCTTCGGCGACAGCCGCTATGATGGTGAGGGCGCCATGGAAGCCGGGGTGGCCTTTGTACCGCTGACCTATGGGTTTGGCTTTGCAGAGGATGGCAGCATGGAGGGTCTGGATTGTGCCGCCGTGGCCCGGAAACCGGAGGATGTGTACCGCTTTATCCGCGCACAGTTTGAAGGGAAATGATACACGGCATCTTGCGGGGAGATACCGCAATATGATATAATAAAACTGCCAAAGGCGAAGGGAGCCGAAGGCGAGAGAAAGGAGCGCTGCCGATGAATGGGATCCAAGTTTTTCTGGCGGCCTATGCCCAGCCGCTCATCTGGCTGGCTGTGGCGCTGGTCATGCTCATCTTAGAAGCCGCCACGGTACAGATGGTGAGCATCTGGTTCTGCCTGGGGGCGGTGGCCGCGGCCATCGCGGCGATCCTGGGTGGTTCCATCCCGGTGCAGATTGTTGTATTTGTGGTGATCTCCGGGGTAACGCTGGCCTTTACCCGCAAGTTTGTAAAAAAGGTGCTGCGGGTGAAAAAGACCCCTACCAATGCCGATAGCGTCATCGGCGCCATCGGGCAGGTGGTAGAACCCATCGACGATGAGGCTGGGACCGGACGCATCAAGGTGGAGGGCATGGACTGGAGCGCCCGCACCACCGATGGCAGTAAGCTGCCGGAGGGCGTAAAGGTAAAGGTAAAAGCAATCGCAGGTGTTAAACTGATGGTTTCCCCCATCAGAGAAAAGGAGGACTAATATTATGTGGCTGATTATTGTTCTGGTTGTGCTGGTGATCCTTTTGCTGGTGACCAATATCCGGGTGGTTCCGCAGGCGACCGAGTTCGTCATTGAACGGCTGGGCACCTACTACACCACCTGGGAGACTGGCCTGCACTTTAAGGTGCCGTTGGTGGACCGTGTGGCGAAGCGCATCTCGCTGAAGGAGCAGGTGATGGACTTTGCGCCGCAGCCGGTGATCACCAAGGATAATGTCACCATGCAGATCGATACCATCGTATTCTACCAGGTGACCGATGCCAAGCTGTATACCTACGGTGTGGAGCGGCCCATTCTCGCTATCGAGAGCCTGACCGCCACCACCCTGCGTAATATCATCGGTGATATGGAGTTGGACCACACCTTGACCTCCCGCGATGTCATCAACAGCCGCATTACCGCCGCGCTGGACCAGGCCACCGATAAGTGGGGCATCAAGGTAAACCGCGTGGAGCTCAAGAACATCGTGCCGCCGCGTGACATTCAGGACGCCATGGAGAAGCAGATGCGTGCCGAGCGTGAGCGCCGTGAGGCGATCCTGCGCGCCGAGGGTGAAAAGCGCAGCCAGATCTTGATTGCCGAAGGTAAGAAGGAGAGCCAGATCCTGAATGCTGAAGCCGAAAAGCAGGCGGCCATCCTGCTGGCGGAGGCCGAGAAGGAAAAGAAGATCCGCGAGGGCCAGGGCGAAGCCGAGTCCATCATGCTGGTGCAGCGGGCGCAGGCCGATGCCATTCGCCTGCTGAACGAGGCCTGCCCCAGCCGGGAAGTGCTGACGCTGAAGGCCTACGAGAGCTTTATGAAGGCGGCCGACGGCCAGGCGACCAAGATCATCATTCCCAGCGAGATCCAGGGCATGGCGGGTCTGGCGGCCTCCGTCAAGGAGCTTGTCAAGGAATAAGCCGAAATTTTAGTAAAAGCGCTGTCCCCCATGGGATGGCGCTTTTTTTCGGGTTGTGCTATAATGAAGGCAGAGATCCCCTGCCCGGGGTAGAGGTGGGGGAGGGGGGAGCCGGTGGCCGGCACCAAAACGGAGGAGGACGCGAAAATGGCAAAGCTGTACTTCAAATACGGGGCAATGGGAAGCTCCAAATCGGCCCAGGCGCTCATTACCAAGTTCAACTACGAGGAGCTGGGTATGACTGTCTGGCTCATCAAGCCCTCGGTGGATACCCGTGACGGCGCCGATATCATCAAATCCCGCATCGGCTTGGCAAAAAAGGCGGATATCATCCTGCCGGAGGATAATATCATCGAAAAATTTGATCAGCACCCCGGCATGGATGTCATCATCGCCGATGAGTGCCAGTTCTTCACGCCGGAGCAGATCGACCAGCTGCGGACGCTGGTGGATGAGCGGGATATGCCGGTCATCTGCTTTGGTCTGCGCACCGACTTTTTGACCCACCTGTTCCCCGGCAGCCGCCGCCTTTTTGAGGTCGCAGACTCCCTCACCGAGATCAAAACCGTCTGCGCCTGCGGCCACAAGGCGACCGTCAATGCCCGAATTGCGGGCGGGCGCATCGTCACCGAGGGCGAGCAGGTCTTTTTGGGCGGCAACGAAAGCTATGTGGCCATGTGCTACAAGTGCTGGCAGGAGAAGATCAAAAAGCAGCGGGAGGAAGACAATAACCGATGATTTGAGACCGGCGGCAGCCGGCATTTTGGGGGAGAAATAGTTATGGCAAAGGATAAAACCGAAAAAACCAATGTGATGCGCCTGCTGGAGCAGAAAAAGCTGCCCTACACCCCGCACGATTACCTGGCCTCCGGGGCGGTAAGCGGGGTAGAGGTGGCCGCCGCCCTCGGGGAGCCGCCGGAGCGGGTCTTTAAGACGCTGGTGACGACCGGGGCTTCCGGCGGGCATTTTGTATTTGTGATACCGGTGGCGGAGGAGCTGGACCTGAAAAAAGCCGCCAAAGCGGTGGGGGAAAAGAGCATCGCCATGCTGCCGCAGAAGGAGCTGTTGCCCCTTACCGGCTATATCCACGGGGGGTGCAGCCCCATCGGTATGAAAAAGCCGTTCCCCACGGTGCTGCACCAAAGCGCTGCCGCCCTGGAGAGTATTTATGTCAGTGCCGGGAAGGTGGGGTTCCAGGTGCAGCTTTCCCCCGGCGACCTGCAAAAGATGCTGCCGATGAAGCTCTGCGATGTGATAAAATAAGCGCAAAAACGCCCGCCGTATGGCGGGCGCGTTTTGTTTTAGTTGGCGGGGGTGAATTCGCAGGAGAGATACCGCAGCTGCAAGCCCAGCAGCGGGCTTTCCCATTCCTCCCACTCCAGCGTGCGGGTGCCCATCAGGTAATCGGTGGGCAGAATGTTGCCATGCATTAACCGATTGCAGCAGTCCTCGTAGGCTTCAGCCGGATCGCCGCCCTGCCCATAGCCGTTGCCGTAGACGGAGAAAATCCCCTTGTAGTGGTTTTCCCCCAGCTGCTCCAGGTGGGTCAGCACCATAAAGTTGGGAATGATCATGCCCCAGCCGGTAGATTCCACATTTCCATCCTGCGTCAGGGTGGTATTACGGGTTTCATACTGGGTGATGGGCTCACCCAGGTATTCCATGGCGGCCCGGTCATATTCCGCCTTGGGGTAGGAGTAGGTCACTTCTTTTCCGGCGGCCAATTCCTCGGCGGCCAGCTTTACCAGTACATAGGCGGCACGGCTATCGGCGGCTTCCTTTTGGTTGGCGGCGGGATACAGCAAAAAGATATCGGCGTTATTATAGGGGTTCTGGAAATACTCAAAGTACTTCTGCACATCGGGGTCGATGGGGGTATTCGGATCGGTGACGGGATCGGGATCGGTCACGGGATCGGTCACGGGATCGGGGTCGGGATCGGGGGTGGGGGCGGGCTTTTCGCCGCAGGCGGTCAGCAGCAGGGCAAGGCACAGGGTCAGCGCCAGGATCCAGGTCAGCTTTTTCATGTGGTTTCCTCCCGTTGGTGTCATTGGTGTTAGGCTTACACTATGTATAACGAACGAGTGCCGCAAAATGCAACATGCTTTTGCAAAAAGCTGCGGCAAGGAAGATATTTCCTCGATTTCATTATACATAAGGGGGGGTGAAAGTCAAGCATGTCCCCATAAGCGGGGCAGAACGCAAAAACACCCCGCCGCAGGGGCAGGGTGTTCGTGTGCTTTTAACCGCAGGCAGCCTTAGTCGGTGACATAGGGCAGCAGGGCCAGATGACGGGCACGCTTGATCGCGGTGGTCAGCTGGCGCTGATGGCGGGCGCAGGTACCGGTCACGCGGCGGGGAACGATCTTTCCACGCTCGGACAGGTAGCGGCGCAGACGCTGGGTGTCTTTATAATCGATCATCTCGATCTTATCGGCACAGAAAGCACAAACCTTTCTGCGGGGACGACGGTCACGGTTCATGGGTCTCTCGGGTCTTTCGGTACGCTCCATAGCCATGGTTCAAACCTCCTTATTAGAATGATGAAACAGTTTTCGTTGGGATCAGAAGGGCAGGTCGTTATCGCTTTCCACTTCCTCAAAGTCGCTGGCAGCGCCGCTGGTATAGGCGGGCTGCGCGGGGGCGGGGGCGGCGTAGCTGTTATCGCCATAGCTGTTATTGCTATAGCTGCCGCCATTGCCGGAGCCGGCATTGCTGGAGCGTGCGCCGGTAAAGAATACATTATCGGTCACGATCTCGGTGGCGGTGCGCTTGTTGCCGTTTTTGTCCTCGTAGTTGCGGGTCTGGATAGAACCCTCCACCCCGATGACATCGCCCTTGTGGAAGTAGCGGCAGACGAATTCTGCCTGCTGACGCCAGGAAGTGATGTTGATAAAGTCAGTCTTGCGCTCGCTGTCCCGGCCGGAAAAACGGCGGTCCACAGCGATGCTGAAGCTGCATACAGAGATCCCGCTTTGGGTCTGCTTCAGCTCCGGGTCTGCGGTCAGGCGACCGATGAGAATGGCTTTGTTAAACATTACATCATCTCCTTAGTTCTCTTTTGCAATGATGAGAGAACGGATCACGCCTTCAGTGATCTTGTAGATACGATCCAGCTCGGCAGGGAACTCGTGGGGAGCAGTGAAGTTGACGAGAACATAGTAGCCTTCCTGCTCGTAGTCGATCTCGTAAGCCAGTCTGCGCTTGCCCCACTCATCGATGGAATCGATGGTGCCGTTGGCAGCAATCAGATCGGTAAACTTCTTCACCAGCTCGGCGGTGGCTTCCTCGGTCAGCTTGTTGCTCAGTACGAATACTGTCTCATAGCTCTTGGTCAGGTTTGCCATACTTTACACCTCCTTATGGACTTTCGCCCCCTGCACCGGGCAGGGGGAAGGAGTCATGCCATGAAAATTTAGCACAACATAGGAATTATACCAATAAAAAAACCGCAAGTCAACACCCCGGACCTGCGGTTTTTGCTTTATTTTCGCACTTTTTTATATCATTTTATATCATAAAAAGGGAAGTGACCACAGAAGAGACCGAAAGCAGCCCGATGACGATGAGGAATACCAGCAGCCAACTGGTGCCGCCCATGCGGGAAAGGTTCTGGTAGTACTGCTGGGTACCGGCCGCTGCGTGGCCGCGGTAGCGCTGGATGCGGACCTGCTGGGTGATCTTCTTGAGGTAGAAATAATTGAAGAACAGGGAGCAAAGCACACTGAGCACCAGCCCGCCGTACTGCACAATGGCGGAGGTGGAAACCAGCGCCTGGTAGTAGGGGGAAAGGGTATTGATGTGCATAAACTCGCTGAGGGTGGTGGCCCCCGCGGCCATCAGCTCCTGGAAGTAGGGGATATAATTGATGGCAAAGGGGATATAGCAGGCGGCCTTTATGGCCAGCAGAATGCCGCCCAGGGCATACATCTTGCGGTAGAAGCAGTACAGCCCGGTGAACAGGAACGCCCCCAGGTTAAAGCTCACAGCGGTCTTGCGCTGCAGCATCGCCCGGAATTTGTATAGGAAGTTCAGGGCATTGGGCCCCACATAGGCGGCCACCTCCCGGGCAGTCAGTTCATCGCCCAGCTTTTCATTGGGATTTACATTGTACTGGTCGCGCACATATTCCGCAAAGGTCCCGCCGTCCTCGGTCTCGCGGTCCCCAGCCGGGATGCGTTCGCCGGTCTCCTTCAGCGGGTAGCCGCACAGGTCGCAGCGCTCCTGTCCGGCAGGGTTCACGGTGCCGCAGCGGCTGCACATCACATAGCCTTCGCCGTCCGTCTTGTTCTGGGGGGCATGCGGCTGCTCCTCCAGCGGCACAGAAGGCCCCGGAGCGGCCTTGGGCGGCTGCCACACATAGCCCTCGGCATGGCGGGCCTCATTAACACAGTGGCCCAGTTCTTTATAGCAGGCGCGGTGGTAGGGCGTGCCGCACTCCGGGCAGACGACCACATCGTCTTCCGCGGTAAACTTTTTGCCGCAGGCCGCGCAGGGGATACCGGTGTATTTCACAAAAATTGTCCTCCTTATCGGAACTCTACCGAATATTATAGTATACCCCCGGAGGCAATTCAATGGACTTTCGGTGAACAAATCGAATTTTTAATGCTTTTTTTGGCAAATTTCCGGGAATCATTTTACAAGAGCCCATAATTATGATAAAATAAATCGGATAATGAATAAGTGCAACATAAAATACGGGGAGTAAATAAGATGTAGATATAATACGATTTGTAATAACATAAGACTATATACAGGAAAGGTTAAAAGAATATGCTGCAATTTGAAGAACTGCGCCTGAAGCTCCAGGGCATGGAGCCGGAGCTCCGGGAGTTAAAACAATCTCTCAACATTGATAAGCTGGGCATCGAGATCGCTGAGCTGGAGCGCAAGGCCGCGGAGCCCAGCTTTTGGGATGACATGGAAAACAGCCAGAAGGTGCTCCAGCGCACCTCCCAGCTCAAAGCCAGCGTGGAAACCTATAATAAGCTGCAATCGCTGTACGAGGACACCCTGACCCTCATCGAGCTGGCGGAGGAGGCCGGCGATGAAAGCGTGTACGAGGAAGCCGCCGCCGATACCGAGCAGCTGCAGACCCGCATGGCGGAGGTGCGTCTGACCACCCTGCTCACCGGGGAATATGACAGCAAAAATGCCATTCTTACCTTCCACGCGGGGGCCGGCGGCACCGAGGCACAGGATTGGGCGCAGATGCTGTACCGCATGTACACCCGCTGGGCGGAGCGCCACGGCTACGCCTATAAAATACTGGACTACCTCGACGGCGACGAAGCGGGCATCAAAAGCGCCTCCATCCTCATCGAGGGAATGAACGCCTACGGCTTCCTCAAATCCGAAAACGGCGTGCACCGTCTGGTGCGTGTTTCTCCCTTCGATGCCAGCGGCCGCCGTCAGACCTCCTTTGCCTCGCTGGAGGTCATGCCGGAGATCGACAAGGATGTCAATATCGAGATCCGCGAGGAGGACATCCAGATGGATGTGTACCGGGCCAGCGGCGCGGGCGGGCAGAAGGTCAATAAGACCTCCAGTGCCGTGCGCCTGACCCACCTGCCCACCGGTATCGTGGTGGCCTGCCAGGTAGAGCGCAGCCAGCACCAGAACCGTGAGGTCGCCATGAATATGCTGCGCAGTAAGCTGGTGGAGATCAAGGAGCGCGAGCACCTGGATAAGATCGAGGACATTAAGGGCGTGCAGAAGGAGATCGCCTGGGGCAGCCAGATCCGCTCCTATGTGTTTATGCCCTACACCATGGTCAAGGATCACCGCACCAACTACGAGACCGGCAACATCACCGCCGTTATGGATGGCGATCTTGATGGCTTCATCAACGAGTACCTCAAGAAAAAGAGCCAGGGCACCCTGGAAAAATAATTCCCGCCGATGCCATATCGGGGGAAAGCACAGTTAAGGGAGGGCAAAGACCAATGAAGAAATGCGCCAAAGTTTTTTCCGTTATCCTTGCCGTTATGATGCTGGCATCCCTTGCCGCCTGCGGCGCCGAAAAGGTAAAGATCACCCCCACTGCCGCCCGGTCCATCGAGACCGAGGTGTACGAAACAGCGGATTTCAGCATCACTATCCCCAAGGGCTGGGTGGTCACCACCGGCGGTGAGAATATCTACCACAGCATCCGTGTTTACGATCCGGAAGAGCCCATGAATCAGATGTTCAGCCTGCTGAAAGCCGATGTGCTGCTGCACAGCCAGGAGGGCAAAAAGGCGTGGCAGTATATGGCCAGCATCGGCAGCACCGGCGCTTCGCTTTTTGCGCAGGCCGCCGTGCTGGGAACTCCCTCCACCGAGGGCTTTTATCAGATCTTTCCCGATTATACCGCCTTTGTGATGCAGGTGGAGTCCAGCTATGCGGGCTACACTTTCCCCACCTTCAATGACTTTACCGTGACCGAGCATTTCCCCTTTACCAGCGGCCTTTCAATCCATGCCCTGGGGGAGGAGCTGCTGCGTGGCACCTTTACCGATGGCGAAAAATCCGGCGAGGGTCTCTTTGCGGCCACCGTGGTGGATTTCGGCAGTATAACCCTCCCCGATGGCACCATGGGTGTCTATCAGCCGCGGAAGGTGGATGGTGGCTACTACATGGCCTATAATATCATGGCCGTCACAGCGGTAAAGGATACCTTCATCGAGTGGGAGAGCATCCTTACCGAGTGCATGAAAACGCTGCAATATTCCGAGAGCTTTGTCAGCGCCGCCAACCAGGCTAGCAATGAGGGGGTCGCCCTCTCCCAGCAGATCAGCCAGAGCTTTAATGAAACCATGGATGGCATGATGTCCTCCTGGGAAAGCCGCAATAAGAGCCAGGATATCCTCAGCCAGAAGCAGAGCGACGCCACCCTGGGCTACGAGCGGTTCTACGATACCGAGACCGGCGAGATCTACCGCGCCGCCATTGGCTTTGGCGATAGCTACGATGGCAAGCGCTATCAGCCCGTTACCGATGACAACATGTATACCGAAGCCATCAGCGGCTACATCGAGCGCCTCGGTTGACCCCCATAAAAACCAACCCCGACCTGCGGAACACCGCAGGTCGGGAATTTTTTATTATAAATTCTAGAAAGTAGCTTGGGCTTGACTTAACGCATAGATCATGGAATCAATACCTGATAGCGCCGTATAACAGCTGCCGGTTTTCCTAAAGGCGGGAGTGTAATAGATATTGTTGTCAGCGTCAAAGCAGAATTCTTCCGCAGATAGTTCTTTCGCTTCAGATGCCAACAGGCTACCTTCCCAAAAGCTCCGCAGGAAGTCAATTCCCGCACACATGGTAGCGATGGGCTTCTTTTTACTGATAAAATGAGTGACGCACGCCTCTATCGCATTAGAATTCTTATAATTGCGCAGCAAACCGATCCCGCCGGGGATAATTAACGCATTGTATTCGTCAAATTCAATCTCACGAATATCTTCTATGCGTCCTCTGCCGATGCGGGCAGCTTCTAAAAGAATATTCCGCTTTTCTGCTATCTGCTCCGTCAGGTGGTTAACCGATGGAACAGAAAGCTCTTCCGCAACAGGGGTGTAATCACATCCATACTTGTCAAGCGCTGCATATGTCAGAATTACTTCTTCGATGCATGAGCCATCACCAAGTCCGCAGCCGGCTAATAAAACCAGACACTTCATTTTCGGTTACCTCTACAAAATTCAATTGGTTCATTTTCTCTTTCACCACTCCGCCTCTCCCAGCAGCCGTGCTATCACCTCACTGGCGATCAGCAGCCCGGCGCTGCTGGGCACCCATGGGCTGCTGCCGGGGGTGTCCTTGGGGCGGGGCTGCCCCGGTGCGGGTGCGGCTGTGCGGTTTTTGGGCGTTCTGGGCGGTTCGGTGGAATACACCACCCGCAGGTGCTCTATGCCGTGGGCACGCAGCTCCCGGCGCATCACCCGGGCCAGCGGGCAGGTGGTGGTCTTGCTGATGTCACATGCCGTCAGCAGGTCAGGGCGCAGCTTGTTGCCGGTGCCCATGCTGCTGATGATCGGTACCCCCAGCGCCTTGGCCGTCTGGATCAGGTGCAGCTTGGCCGTTACGGTATCTATGGCATCCACAATGCAGTCAAAGCCGGAAAGGTCGATCTGATCGGCGTTTTCCGGCATATAAAAAACGGGGTATTCGGTGATTTCGATATCGGGGTTGATATCCCGCAGGCGGGCGGCCATCACGGCGGCCTTTGGCTGCCCGATGGTGGAATGCAGCGCCACCAGCTGGCGGTTCAGGTTGCTTTCACTCACGGTATCATGGTCGATGAGGGCCAGCTGCCCCACACCGGCCCGGCCCAGGGCCTCGCAGCACCAGCTGCCCACGCCCCCCAGGCCAAAGATGGCCACCTTTTTGCGGGAAAGTGCTTTAATGGCGTCCTCCCCCAGCAGCAGGGCCGTCCGTTCAAATTGGCTCATGCGTTTCCCTCCCGGCGGCGGGCCAGCTTCTGCTGGCGGATATCCCGCCCGACAAATCCCAGCATGGTATAGCTGCCGATGAGCCGGGAAAGGATGCGTTCATTGTAGGCTTTGCTCAGGGCGGGCAGGTCCAGGTTGGTGCTGATGATGGTGGCCCGTCCCTCGGTCATCCGGTCATTGATGACCTGGTACAGCACCGATTGGCTGTACGCCGTGGCAAATTCCGCCCCCAGGTCGTCCAGGATCAGCAGGTCGCAGGAGAGGATCTCCCGCATGGCGGTCAGGTCATCCGCCCCGGCCTCCCGGTTAAAGCGCACTCGTTCAAACCGGTCAATGAGCGCCTGCGCCGGGTAGTAGCGGACCTCATATCCTCTGGCGGCCACCTCCATGGCAATGCAGGCGGAAAGATAGGTTTTGCCCAGTCCCGTCCGCCCCATAAACAGCAGATTCCCGCTGCCTCCGCTAAAATCCGCGGCATAGCGGCGGCACCGCCCCAGGATATTTCTCATGGTCTCCCGCGGGGAGCGTCCGCCGGCCTCCGCCGCATCGCCGTAGTAGCTCAGGTCAAAGCCCTCAAAGCCCTCGCAGCCCGCCAGCACCCCGGCCGGCAGGGCGGCCATGGCTTCCTTTTGCAGCAGCTGGGTCAGGCAGCGGCAGCGCCGGCCCTCCGTGTAGCCGGTATCCCGGCACAGGGGGCAGCTGTACTGTGGCCGCAGCAGCTCCTCCTCTATGCCGGCTGCCGCCAGGGTGTGCAGTTTATCCCGCTGCACCTGCTCCAGCCCCTTTTGGTATGCCTCTATCGGCTCGCCGTTTATTACCGCAGTGGTCATCTGGCGGCACAGCGCGGCGGCTTTGCCATCGTATTCCCGCAGCTGCGGCAGGCTCCGGTAAAGCTCCTCCCGCCGCATGGCGGCGTCCTTTTCGGCCTGGCTGCGGCGCCGGGCCAGCAGCTCCATCGCGTTGCGATAAGCGGTGTTTTCCATTTCGATTGATTCTCCTACTCGTCAGTGTTCTGCTCCATAATGCGCATGGCCTCCCCAATGTCGAAGGAATATTCCCCCGCAGCGGCCCGTTGGGCGGCGGTGCGCTCGGCCTCGGCGGCCTCCACCGTGGTAATGCCCTTGGCGGCCCAGGCGGCCAAAATTTTATCAATATAGGCGAAGGATACCTTGCCCGTGGCCTCCACCGCGCGGTCATAGGCCAGCTTCATCAGCGCTTCCGGGGTCATGTATTCCCCAAACCAGCGGTTCACACAGGCCTTTTCCCGGGCGGTCAGCGCCCGCTCCGGCAGCCCGAACAACCGCCGGATGCGGCCCTCATCGTCCTCCTGCTTGGTCAGCCGCTGGATATGGCTCTCTGCCTTTTCATAGGTATCTATGCCATCCTCCAGCCAACCCGCCACCATCTTTTCCAGATAGCTCAGCTTCTTTTTGCCCTTTTCCCGGCAGTAGGCAGCTGCCACCAGCAGGTATTCGGGGCTCAGCTCCAGCGAACCAAATAGATACGCCAAAATCTCCCGCTCACTAGGGGAAAGCACACTCCCCCGCGCGGCTTCCAGCTCGGCAGCCAGCGCCGCAAACTGCTTGTCCTCCCGCAGCATGGTGTTGATCTCCCCCGGGGAGAGATGTCCCCGGCTGCGGATAGTGGTGATGCCGTTTTCGGTCGTCTTCACTACGGCGCTTTCGTTATTTTCGGGGGCTTTTGGTGCTTCCTTCGCGGGCTGTGGGTTCTGGCTTTCGGTAAACAGCCCCGATTCCTGCCAGTATTGCAGGCAGTCGGTTACCGCCGCTTCGTCCATTCCCAGCCGCGCCGCAATGCCGGCGGTATCCACAGGGCCTTGCCCCTGCCGCAGCGCCAGCAGCAGCACCTTGAGCTGCTCCTCGGTGCAGAATTTCAAATATCGGTCGGCCACCGCGGTGGGGACGGCAAAAATGCTGCCCCATGGGCCAAAGTTGATCTCATAGGACATGGTTTGCTGTCCTCCCTTGTGATAGCTTGCACAGGGCGCAGGTCCCTGCCTTACGGGCCGCAGGCCGCCCCGGCTGCGCCGGGGCTGGGGGGCCTTTCGGCCCCCTACGGCCGTCCTGCGGACGGCCGGGCCTGCGGCCCGCACCCCGGTCCCTGCTTTCCCCCGCCCAGCCGCAGCCGCGGCAGCGGGGCAAAATTCCAGCTTTGATTATACCACAAGAAAATCTTAATGAGAACTAAAAAAATGAAATTCCCGCGAACGGTTGCTTTTGCCGGGCCAAAAAGGTTATAATAAAAGAAATCCACCGAAAGAGGGCCGTAAAATGCAGTATCATTACGAAACCCGGGGCGTTTGCTCCCGTGCCATCGATATCAATTTGGATGAGGCCACCGGCATCATCCGCAATGTTCAGTTCACCGGCGGCTGCAATGGCAATACCAAGGGCCTTTCTGCTATGGTCGTGGGCCAGCCGGCCGAAGAGGTCATCCGGCGTCTGCAGGGCATCCGCTGCGGCATGCGCCCCACCAGCTGCCCCGATCAGCTGGCGGAGGCTCTTACCGAGGCCCTGGAGCAGATCTGAAGCCCCGTTGGCAGCAGGAAAGGGAGGGATCGGCTTGACAGAAGAAGTAAAGATCTACCAACAGCATGGAATAAAGGAACCGGCCCTTTCCGAGGGGGAAAAGGCGGCCCGGGAGTACCGCCGCCAGCAGCAGAACGGCAACCTGGAGCGGGCCCACCGTTTGGGAGAGACCCTCTGCGCTCTCTTTTTGGGGATGCCGGTGGAGGGAGAATATGCCGCCCAGCAGTGGGTGCTGCTCTCCTATCTGGTAGAAAATGAGCTGGAGCAGCAGGTGGAAAATCCCCTGCTGGAGCAGTCGGCGCATAGCCGCTTTGCGGAGGAGCTGGAGCAGCAGGCCCCGGAGCTGGCCCGCACCGTCCACGATGCCCGGGCCTTCACCCTCTATACCCTCAATGAAACCCGCCGTACCCCCCGCAGCGAGGGCGAGATCTTCGCCAAGCTGTGCGGAAAGCCGGAGCAGGAGGAGGTCATCGCGCTGGGCGAGCACCTGGCGGAGGAATTCACCTCCCGCATTACGGCAGCGGTGTCGGCCGCGGGCTTTCTTACCGAATAACCGCAGAAAAAGGAACGAAACCATGGAACAGAATCTGTTTACCGAAGGGGTGCGTCCCGGCAGCGTCACCACCCCGGAGGAAGTCCATATGCTCATCTGCTACATCTTCCGGGAGGCCGGGCAGCCGGTCACGCTGGATCAGGCCAATGAGGTGCTGCAGCGCCAGTCGCTGGTCAATTACTTCGAGTTTGCCGAGGCCGCCGAGCGTCTGATCCGCATGGGGCACCTGCGCCCAGCCGAAAACGGCCGCTACACCCTCTCCCCGGAGGGTGAGAAGCTGGCGGATACCTTCCGGCAGAAGCTGCCCGCCGCCGTGCGGGAGCGCGCCCAAAGAGCCCTGGATGATGTGCTTACCCTGCTGCGCCGCCAGCAGGAAAATAAAGTTCGGGTGAAAAAGGTGGGGGATGGCTACGAGATCACCCTCACCATCACCGATATCGGCAGCGACTTGATGAGCCTGACCCTTTTCCTCCCCACCGAAAAGGAGTGTGAGCAGGTCCGCCGCCGCTTCCTCAATGATCCGGCGCTGCTGTATAAGGGCACCATGGCGCTGCTCACCGGGGATATGGAAACCTTCGGGGACCTGACCCCCAGCGGCCGGGATCTTTTCATCTAAGCCAAGCCAAAGGAGAAAACATATGGCTGCCAAGCATATTTTAATGGGATTCTGCGCACTGTATGCCCTGGCCAGGGGCATCGGCACAGTGCTGTACTACCTGTCCGGCGCCGGCCAGCTGCAAATAGCCGTCCTCATTATTTCCTTTATCGTCAGTGTCATCGGCCTGGTGGCTGTGGTACTGTGGATCGCCCAGCGGCAGGTAAAGGGTATTACCGTGCGGCTGCTGCTGTTTTTGTACAGCGGGGCTGCTGTCGCCAATATCCTCATCACCCGGGGCAATCCGGTGCCGCAGGGCATCGGCCCCTGGGAGCTTCTCATCACCGGTACGGTATTTGAGTGCCTGCTGTTTTTGGCTTCGCTGCTCATCCCCCTGCCGGACCACCCCTGCGCGGGAAAATAATTTTTTTCACAAAAGGGATTGCCTTATCCACCGACTTGATGTATAATATACAGGCATCGGAGGCGTAGCTCAGCTGGTCAGAGCGCCTGCTTCACACGCAGGAGGTCCACGGTTCGAGCCCGTGCGTCTCCACCACAAAGAAAAGTCGCAGAAATGCGGCTTTTTCTTTTTTGCAAAAAAGAGAGTAAAAGCGCTTTTAGGCCAAGGGCCAAGACTGTTATCGCCTTCGGTGCCGCGGAGTTTTATAAAAGGTTTTCATTTGCACGCCTACCCGGCGTGGGGTTACTTTTCTGTGAAGAAAAGTAACCAAAAGTCACTCGGGGAGGACCCCGAGACCCCCGACGCGTCGGAGCCCTCCCGCCCGGAAACGCTTCGTATTCCCGGAGCGGGATTAGACGACGCTGATAAGGTGCCGCAGGCGCATATTAATTTGGTTTCTGTTGAATCCAAAATAAAATGCGCCGCAGGCACCTTGAGAGCGTATCTGCGGCGCCGTACAGACGATGCTTTCGCATCGTTCGTATCCAGCCGCAGCTTAGCGGCAAGGGGGTCTTGGGGCACAGCCCCAAGCGTATTTTGGCATGGGGCCCCCGGCGGGACACAAGGCCCGCTGGGGAAAGGAGGAGCGGCGGAGCGTTGGAGGGTTGCCTATCCCATAGGGATAGCAACCCGACATGGAGCGAAGCCCGCGACGACGCGTACGCACAAAAGGAACGCCACGGCGGCGAGCCGTACAGGCTGTCACTCTCCGGTGACTCCGCGACGCCGATAGGCGACTACCAATTTGGCCTAAATAGGTCTTTTGCCTACTTTTCTTCATAGAAAAGTAGGGCCCCGGCGGCGAGGCGTACAGTTCATGCCTTTGCAGAAGGCTCCGCGACGCCGACAGGCGAGATGAAATTTGGTATGAAAGGGATCGCGGTGCGCGGGTGCGGGACTGCGATTGGCCGAGGAATATTCCCGCCGGAGGCAAACAGCCGCTTTTTGGACAAAAAGCACAAATTGCTACCGGGAAATTTGGAAAAATGCTTGAATCCGGGTGGACTATCGTGTAGAATGGGGAAGTCCCTAAGTATACGGCAAGTACTGCCGATATTCTGCTGCCCGTAAATGGGCCGCGAAAAACCGAATTATGGAGGAAAGACGCATGAGAACACTGTTCACGTCCGAGTCGGTGACCGAAGGTCATCCCGACAAAATCTGCGATCAAATCTCCGATGGTATACTGGACGCCCTGCTCGCTATCGATCCCGATTCCCGCTGTGCCTGCGAAACCACCGCAGAGCCCGGTGCGGTACACATCATGGGAGAAATAACGACCGCGGCCACGGTAAATTACATCGAGATCGCACGCCAGATCATCCGGGAAATTGGTTATACCAAACCGGAGTATGGCTTTGATGCTGATACCTGTGAGATCAGCTGCTCGCTGCACACCCAGTCGGCGGATATCGCCCAGGGGGTAGACATGGCGCTGGAGGCCAAGGAAGCCATTGATACCGATGGCCTGGGCGCCGGCGACCAGGGTATGATGTTCGGCTTTGCCTGTGATGAGACCCCGGAGCGGATGCCCCTGCCCATCACCCTGGCGCACCGCATCACCCGGCGGCTGGCCGCCGTCCGCAAAAACGGGGAGCTTTCCTATCTCCGGCCGGATGGCAAGGCACAGGTCACAGTGGAATACGAAAACGGAAAGCCCGTCCGGGTCAATACGGTGGTGCTTTCCACCCAGCATGATGAGGACGCCGACCCCCTGACGCTCCGCCGAGATATGATCGAGCGGGTCATCAAGCCCTGTATCCCCACCGAAATGCTGGACGATGAGACCAAGTATTACATCAATCCCACCGGTCGCTTTGTACTGGGCGGTCCCGCAGCGGATACCGGTTTGACCGGACGCAAGATCATTGTGGATACCTACGGCGGCTATGCCCGGCACGGCGGCGGCGCCTTCAGCGGCAAGGACGCCACCAAGGTGGACCGTTCCGCGGCCTATATGGCAAGAAATATTGCCAAGACCATAGTGGAGGCGGGCGCTGCCCACCGCTGCGAAATTCAGCTGAGCTACGCCATCGGGGTGGCCCGCCCGGTTTCCATTTATGTGGAAACGGCTGGTACCAACACCATTCCCGAAGCGGAGATCTTCCGCTGGATCGAGCGCAATTACGATCTGCGCCCTGCCGGAATCATCGAGGCGCTGGGGCTGCGGGCACCGGTCTTTGCCAAGACGGCGGCCTATGGCCACTTCGGCCGGGATGATGCCGAATTCAGCTGGGAGAAAAGCGACCCCAAGGCGCTGGGCGAGCTGAAGGCAATGGTCGAGGAAGCCAAACTGAATTGACCCCCAAAATACGCAAAAAAGAGGAGCCTTTCCGGGAATGGAGAGGCTCCTTTTGTGGTTTTTGGAGGGTCTTGCGGAGGAGCAGGGCGGGCCGCAGGCCCGGCGGCGCGAAGCGCCGCCGGAGCGGACCGGAGGTCCGCCAGCCCGCCGGAACGGCGGGCGGCCTGCGGCCCGTAACCGGCGGCTTGCTGGAATTTGCGGAAAAAGGGGCGAAGCCTCTCCCGGTTAGGGCAGAGGCTTTTGGCCAGGTGGCGCGCGGAGGCTTTCCTGAGCCGAGGCCCGGATCTTTAACGCGCCGAAAAGCGGGGAAAAAGGATGACGCTGTACCAAGTGTGAGCGAGGTGTAAAAAGAAACTATTGGCAGAGCGCGGCCCGGAAGCGCTCCAGTCCTTGCCGCAGCAGCTCAGCGGCGGCATCGCCTTCCCCGGCTTCGATGAGCTTGGTGAAGCGGGAAAGGGTGTGCAGGCTGCGGGCAATGCCTTCCAGACGGACATAGTCGGACCAGAATTCCAGATTGATCCGGGCAAAGGCATTGAAGATGAGGGGGGTGATGGTATTGCCGCTGAGGAAGGTGACCCCCCGGTGGTAGCGCAGCAGCGCTTCGGCCAGCGGTCCCACTCCGGAAAGCGAAGCCTCCTCCGCCTTTTGCTGCAGGACCCGCAGGGCGGCCAGGTCGCCGGGGGTGTGGTGGGCCGCCAACTGCCGCAGGGCGGGGGCTTCCAGGAAGTAGCGCAGATCCAGAATGCTGGAGGCAGTCTTTTTATCCGGCAGGCCGCCGTGGTAATCCATGATGGCCATGAGGGTCTCCAGGCTGCCGGTTTGGGCGTAATCCGCCACCGTAACCCCCTTGCGGGATTCGACCTGCAAAAAGCCCAGCTGGTGCAGCTCCCGCAGGCCCTCGTGCACCACCGTTTTGCTGATCTTCATTTCATCGGCCAGCTCCCGCTCGGTGGGCAGGCGGTCGCCGGGGCGCAACTCACCGGAGAGGATGAGGCCCTCCAGCTGCTGGACGAAAAGCTTCCGCAGGGAGGGGGAGGAGATCTCTTGGAATGGCATAGCTTCAGCTCCTTGGATGGTTTGTGGGGTGGGAGGGGCCCGCAGGGCCGGCGCCGGAACGGCGCCGTTCCGGCGCCGCAGGCCGCCCAGCCCCGGCGGAGCCGGGGCGCCCTGCGGGCCCCGGGCCAGCCCTCCGCGCAAGCTTGAAATATACTGGTCAGACCAGAACCATAAATTATTTTAGCACAGGTTTGGGAGAAGGGTCAATAGCATTCGCGGCGGGGAGCTGGTAAAATAAAATTATGCTGGGCTAAATGGCGCCCATTTCCCCTAAAACGCGGCACGCCGCAGAAAAAAGGAGATCGAATATGAGCGATATCAACGGCAGCAAACCCACCAATTTCCCTCTGGATGAGAGTAAACTGTCTTTTAAGATCCCCCGTGATGAGCACCCGCGCGAGAACCTCCTCAAGTTGGGCAGCATGATTACCAACCGCATAGGGCTGAAGGCCACGGCGGATGACCCCGAATACTGGGGCCTGGCCAGCGTGATGACCGATGAGATGGTGGAGGTCGCGCTGAAGATGGGCGTGCGTAAGCCCAAGACCACCGAGCAGCTGATGAAGCTAACCAAAATGGAGCGGGAGCCGCTGGAAAAGCTGCTGACCGAAATGGCGTGGCTGGGCATAGTGGAATACAACTGGGAGAACCTGGACGGCAAAAACCCGAACCACGAAAAACGCTGGATCCTGCCGCTGTTTGTGCCCGGCAGCGCCGAGTTTTTGAACATGCGCCAGAGCCAGATCGATGAGCACCCGGAGGCCGCCGCATTTTTTGAGCGCATGACCTTCCTGCCGCTGGAAAAGATCACCCCCATGGTGCCCCCCGGCGGCTCCGGCATCGGGATGCATGTCATCCCGGTGGAAAAGGCCATCGAAAGTGAGAATGAGGCCATTGGGCTGGAAAAGATCAGCTACTGGCTGGATAAATACGAGGGCAAGTATGCCAAGAGCATGTGCTCCTGCCGTGCCAGCCGCCAAAAGCTGGGCGAGGGCTGCGGCGATGACCCCGAAAACTGGTGCATCGCGGTGGGGGATATGGCCGACTATGTGGTGGAGACCCAGCGGGGCGAGTACATCACCAAGGAGGAAGCGCTGGATATTTTCCGCCGGGCGGAGGAGAATGGCTTTGTCCATCAGATCACCAATATCGACGGCGAGCAGAAGATCTTTGCAATCTGCAACTGCAATGTGAATATCTGCAACGCCCTGCGCACCAGCCAGCTTTTTAATACGCCGAATATGTCCCGCAGCGCCTATGTGGCCAAGGTGGAAAGCGAAAACTGTGTGGCCTGCGGCCGCTGTGTGGAGGGCTGCCCCGCTGGCGCAGTGAAGCTGGGCCAAAAGCTGTGCACCAAGGACGGCCCCATCACCTACCCCCGGCAGGAGCTGCCTGACGACCATGAGTGGGGCCCCGAAAAGTGGGCGATCGACTACCGCGACAAAAACCGCGTGAACTGCTACAAGACCGGCACCGCCCCCTGCAAGACCGCCTGCCCCGCCCACATCGCGGTGCAGGGCTACCTGAAGCTGGCGGCCCAGGGCAAGTACAAGGAAGCTTTGCAGCTCATCAAGCGGGATAACCCTTTCCCGGCGGTCTGCGGCCGCATCTGCAACCGGCGGTGCGAGGACGCCTGTACCCGCGGCACCATCGACCAGGCGGTGGCCATTGATGAGGTGAAGCGCTTTATTGCCCAGCAGGACCTGAACGCCGAGACCCGCTTTGTGCCGGAAAAGGTCATCCCCAAGGTGGACGGCGAGTTTGAGGAGAAGATCGCTATTATCGGTGGCGGCCCGGCCGGCCTTTCCTGCGCCTATTACCTGGCGGAAAAGGGCTACCGTCCCACCGTCTTTGAGAAGGAAAAACAGCCCGGCGGTATGCTGATACACGGCATTCCCGAATTCCGGCTGGAGAAAGATGTGATAGAGGCCGAGATCGATGTGCTGCGGGCCCTGGGCGTGGAATTCCGCTGCGGCGTGGAGGTAGGCAGGGATGTGACTATCCCCGAACTGCGGGAGCAGGGCTACAAGGGCTTCTATGTGGCCATTGGACTGCAAAGCGGCGGCAAACTGGGTGTGCCCGGCGAGGACGCCGAGGGTGTCAAGGCCGGTATTGAGCTGATGCGGGAAGTGAACCTGGAAGGGAAGAAGAGTCTTTCCGGCCGGGTGGTGGTCATCGGCGGCGGCAATATTGGTGCCGATGTGGCCCGGACGGCCCTGCGCTGCGGCGCCGAGAAGGTTTCGCTGTACTGCCTGGAGGACTATGATTCCATGCCAATGGGTGTGGAGGACCGCACCGAGTGCGAGGAGGACGGCATTGAGATCCATGCCGGCTGGGGCCAGACCGAGATCCTTGCCGAAAACGGCAAGTGCAGCGGTATCCGCTTCCGCAAGTGCCTTTCCGTCCGCAATGCCGAGGGCCGCTTTGCCCCGACTTTTGATGATAATACGACCGAGGAAGTCCCCTGTGATATGGTGCTGTACTGCATCGGGCAGAGGGTGGACTGGAAGGGCCTGCTGACCGGCACCGCTGTGGAACTGAACCCCAACGGCACCGCCAAGGCCGACCCCGTGACCTACCAGACCGCCGAGCCGGATCTCTTTGTGGGCGGCGATGTCTACACCGGGCAAAAGTTTGCCATTGATGCCATCGCGGCCGGCAAGCAGGGCGCGGTTTCTCTGCACCGCTGGGTGCAGGATGCCACCCTGACCATCGGCCGGGACAAGCGGGAATTTATAGAGCTGGATAAGAATAACCTGCTGCTGGAGGAGGCAAGCTATGACAATACTCCCCGCCAGCGCATCGGCTACAATGAGACGCTGAGAAAGACCTTTAAGGATGGCCGGGTGGCCTTTACCGAGGAACAGGTGAAGGCCGAGACCGCCCGCTGCCTGGGCTGCGGCGCCAGCGTGGTGGACCCCAATAAGTGCATCGGCTGCGGCATCTGCACCACCCGCTGTGCCTTTGATGCCATCCACCTGCACCGTGACCTGCCGGAGTGCAGCACCATGCGCTCGGCGGAGGATAAGATGAAGGGCATCCTGCCGTACATGATCAAGCGGAAAATACGCATCCGCCGCGCCAAGAAAGCCGAAAAGAGGAACGGATAATGCATGAGCTGGGGATCGTATTCCATACGATACGAACCATAGAAGAGGTGGCCGCCGAGCAGGGGCTGACCCGGGTGGGCAGCGTGACGCTGGAGCTGGGCGAGGTAAGCGGGGCTATTCCGCAGGAGCTGGTGAGCTGCTGGGACTGGGCCGTGAACCGCACCGAGCTGCTGCGCGGCGCGCCGCTGAAGATAGAGACCCTGCCCGCCGTGACCCACTGTGAGGGCTGCGGAGAGAATTATCCCACTGTGCGGCACGGACGCACCTGCCCGCGCTGCGGCAGCGAAAAGACCTGGCTGCTGCGGGGGAATGAGATCAGCATAAAGGAAATAGAGGCGATATAATGGAATTTAAGACGATAGAGCTGAAAGAAAGCATCTTTGCCAACAACGACCGGGAGGCAGACCGCCTGCGGGCAGAGCTGAAGGGGGAAAAGACCTTTCTGCTGAACCTGATGTCGAGCCCCGGCAGCGGCAAGACCACCACCCTGCTGCGGACGGTGGAGCGGCTGCGGGAGGAAATGCGCATCGGTGTGATGGAGGCGGACATTGACAGCGATGTGGATGCCCGCACCATGGCCGGGGCCGGGGTACGGTCCATCCAGCTGCATACCGGCGGCATGTGCCACCTGGATGCCGGGATGACCGAGCAGGGTCTGCGTGAGATCGGGACGAAGGACCTGGATCTCATTGTGCTGGAGAATGTGGGCAATCTTGTTTGCCCGGCGGAATTTGATACCGGCGCGGTGAAGAACGCGATGATCCTTTCGGTCCCGGAGGGACATGATAAGCCGCTGAAATACCCGCTGATCTTTACCGTCTGCGACGCGCTCATCATCAATAAGGTGGATGTGCTGCCGTACTTTGACTTTGATATGGACAAGGTGACGGAGTACGCCCGGATGCGCAACCAGAAGCTGGAGATTTTTCCCATCTGTGCCCGCACGGGCGAGGGTGTGGACGCCTGGTGCGACTGGCTGCGCCGCCAGGTAAATGAGTGGCAGGCATAAACCAGAATAACAAAAAGAGCCTTTCCGGAGTTGGAAGGGCTCTTTTTTGCGGGCCTGATTTGTGGCAGCTTGGCGGCGGGACTGAGTCACCGGAGGGTGACGGCTGGTACGGCTCGCCGCCGGGGGATGCTTTCTGTGAAGAAGAGTAGGCAAAAGAATTTTGGGGCCGAATTTGTGATCGCCTTCGGCGGGGCGGAGATTTTGCAGGGTGCAAAGCCGGTACGCCTACCCGGCGGGGGCCTACTTTTGTATGCGCGCGTCGTCGCGGGCTTTGCTCCATATCGGGTTGCTATCCCTATGGGATAGACAACCCTCCAACGCTCCGCCGCTCCTCCTTTCCCCAGCGGGCCTTGCGTCCCGCCGGGGGCCCCATACCAAAACACACTTGGGGCTGTGCCCCAAGACCCCCTAACGCTTAAGCTGCGGCTGGATACGAACGATGTAAACATCGTCCGTACGGCGCCGCAGATACGCTCTCAAGGTGCCTGCGGCGCATTTTATTTTGGACCCAGCAGAAACCAAATTAAAAATCAACCTTATAAGCGTCGTCGCGTCGGATGCAACCTTCGCTTAAGTCGGGCTGACCCTGCGCTTTGCTCCAGGCAGCCCTCCCCGCTGCGGAGCATCCTCCTTTCCCCACAAGGTCTTACGACCTTGCGGGGGCCCCGATTATACGGGGTGTACCGACGCGTTACGGGTCTTTAGGGCGGAGCCCTGAATGACTTTTGGTTACTTTTCTTCATAGAAAAGTAACCCCTCGCCGGGTAGGCGTACAGGCTTTGCGCCCTGCAAAATCAACGCGACGCCGATAGGCGATATGAAACCATTATACCGGCAACCCCTCAGTCAGCCGTGTGGCTGCCAGCTCACCTTACACAGGGGAGCCTTTTGGGCGGTGCGGCGCCGACAGGCGAGATGAAATTCAGTCAAAAAAAGCTCCCCCGCCCTTTGCTGGACGGGGGAAAGATGTTTTTTGTTACATGGCGATGTTCCGGATGCCGGGGTGGCTATCCATAAAGGCGAGAATCTCCTCGAACTTAATTTCCCGGCTGAACTTGATGGTGAGGCCGTAATTGACGGTGCCATCGTTATTGTGGGTAATGTGGCTGCCGATGACCGAAACATCCATCCGCTTGAGCTCCGCCAGGAAGGCATCCCGCAGCTCCGGGGTATCATTCATGGTGATATTGATATCCCGAGTGGCCAGGGCGTCATTGCCGATATTGAACTTGTGCATGATGGTCTGCATCAAAATAATGATGATGGTAGTGGCGATGCCGATGGGGTACATCCCGGCGCCGATGGCCAGGCCGATGCCTGCGGTGGCCCAAATGCCCGCCGCGGTAGTAAGGCCCTTTAGGGTGCTGCCGTTGCGGTAGATGACGGCCAGGCCGATGAAGCTGATGCCGCTGACCACCTGCGCCGCAATGCGCGCCGGATCGGCGCCGCGGTCGCCAAAGAAGAAGGTATCTCCGATGGAAAGATCGGCGAAGGCGTATTTGGAAACGATCATGATGAGGGCGGAAGCGCAGCAGACCAGGCAGTGGGTGCGGATGCCGGCTTCCTTTAGGCGCTTGGTGCGCTCCAGACCAATGGCGCCGCCGCAAAGGGTGGCGACCAGTACGCGGATGAGGAAGACGAGCTGGTAACCCAGCGGCATGGCCTCATTCATGCGGGAGATGAGTTCTGTCATAATAGGACCTCCTTTGGGGGGAGTGTGAATATGGGCAGCGGCCAAAGACCGCCCGGGAAAATGCTATGCGCAAATAGTTTATTCTATATCATACCACAACTTAGTGAAATTTTCAACAATATTTCGGGAGAAGAAAAGCCGCACGGCGAACCGGCACGGCTTGGGGATTTCTTTGTGGGGGATGAGAGGTTTGCCATACGCGGGGAGTGAGGCGGCCGCGCAGCGGGCGAGGGCTGCCCGGAGGGTCAGCCCGAGGGGGAAGCGGAGCGGCCGCCGAATGGGGGTTATTGCAGGTCCTCCAGTTCCCGCAGCCACAGGGCGGCGGAAGCATCACTGGGCATTCGCCAATCCCCGCGAGGGGAAAGGGTGACCGAGCCGACCTTGGGGCCATCCGGCAGGCAGCTGCGCTTAAACTGCTGCTGGAAGAACCGGCGGAAGAAGGTACGCAGCCACTTTAAGATAACGGCGCGGTCGTATTGGCCGGCAAAGGCCAGCTCGGCCAGGTGGAGAATCTTCCGGGGTGGGCAGCCGTAGCGGATAAAGTGATAGAGGAAGAAATCGTGCAGCTCGTAGGGGCCAACGAGATCTTCGGTCTTTTGGGCGATGGTGCCGTCCTCCTCGGCGGGGAGCAGCTCGGGGCTCACTGGGGTATCCAGGATATCATAGAGCACGGCGGCCAGCGCTTCATCGCCGCAGGTATCGGCGGCGTGGCGCACCAGGTAGCGCACCAGGGTTTTGGGGATGGAGCCATTGACGCCGTACATGGACATATGGTCGCCATTGTAGGTGGCCCAGCCCAGGGCTAGCTCGGAGAGATCGCCGGTGCCGACTACGATGCCGTTTTGCTGGTTGGCGATATCCATAAGCACCTGGGTGCGTTCCCGGGCCTGGGCGTTTTCATAGGTCACATCGGTCACGGCTTCATCGTGGCCGATATCCCGGAAATGCTGGCGGACCGCTTCGGCAATGGAAACGGTGCGCAGGGTAACGCCCAGCTTTTCGCAAAGGAGCTCCGCATTGGAACGGGTGCGGCCGGTGGTGCCGAAGCCCGGCATGGTGACGGCGACCATATCGGTGCGGGGACGGCCCAGAAGATCCAGCGCGCGGACCGAGACCAGCAGGGCCAGGGTGGAATCCAGCCCGCCGGAGATGCCCAGCACCGCGGTGGGGCAGCCGATGTGCTCCAGCCGACGGCGCAGTCCCTCTGCCTGCATGGCCAGGATGGCCTCGCAGCGCTCCCGGCGCTCGGTGCTGTCGGCCGGGACAAAGGGGTGAGGATCGATAAAGCGGGTGAGGGAGGTCTCGCTCACCGGCAGGGAGAACGGAATAACGGTATAGCCGGCCGCTTCAGCGGTGGGCCAGGTGGTGGTGCGGCGGCGCTCGGCGGCCAGGCGGTACACATCCAGCTCGGTGATAGCCATCTCATTGGTGAAGAGGGCAGTTTGGGCCAGCAGCTTGCCGTTTTCGGCAATGAGATTGTGCCCGGCAAAGACCATATCGGTGGTGGATTCACCCCGGCCGGCATCGGCATAGAGGTAACCGGCCATGAGGCGCGCGCTCTGCCCGGTGACAAGGGAACGGCGGTATTCCGCCTTGCCGATGGTTTCATCGCTGGCGGAGCAATTGGCCAGGACGGTGGCCCCGGCGATAGCATGGCGGGTGCTGGGGGGCGCGGCTACCCACAGGTCCTCGCAGATCTCGACCGCCAATTTATATTCCGGCAGCTCCCGGCAGCAGAACAGCAGATCGGTGCCGAAGGGGACCTCCTGCCCCAGCAGGGAGATGGTGCGGGTCCCGGCGGGGGCGGGGGTGAACCAGCGGGCCTCGTAGAACTCGCCGTAATTAGGCAGGTTGGTTTTGGGGACGACACCGAGAATTTGTCCTTGATGCAGCACGGCGGCACAGTTATACAGCTTGCCTTCCACCGAAAGCGGCAGGCCGGTGATGGTGGTGAGGGGGAGCTCCGCACTGACCGAAAGCAGCGTCTGTAACGCGGTAAGGGCGCCCTGCTGCAGGGTGGGCTGGAGCAGCAGATCCCCGCAGGTATAGCCGGTCAGGCCCAGCTCCGGCAGGACGAGCAGATGCGCCCCGGCCGCAGCGGCCTGCTGCATCAGATCGGCGGCGTGTTCGGCATTGTAGCGGCAATCCGCCACCCGCAGGGCGGGACTGGCGGCGGCGACTTTGATAAATCCGTATTTCATGGCGTTATTCGGCAGCGTGGGCTGCCGCCTCCTTGGCAGGGATTTGGATGGGGGAAGGGCGGCCCGCAGGGCCGCCGGGGCGCAGCCCCGGCGTGGGCGGCGAAGCCGCCTAAAACCGCCCGGAGGGCGGTTTGCCCTGCGGGCCGCGGCCTGCGGCAGCCGCGGGCTTTATAGGGATATTATAGCATTTTTCCCCCGGATGTAAAGGCGGCTTCCCTTGACTTTTCCCCACTATGAGAGTATAACTTTAATATTATTATCCCATTGGAAAGAAGACCCCCTATGCTGACCCTGAAAACCCTGCTGATTATCTGCCCGCTGGTCTTTCTGGCGGGCTTTGTGGATGCCATTGCCGGAGGCGGCGGGCTGATCTCGCTCCCCGCGTACCTGCTGGCCGGGCTGCCGCCCCACCAGGCCATTGCCACCAATAAAATGAGTTCTACCATCGGGACCTGCGCTTCCACGGCACGGTACCTGAAAAACGGCTATGTGGACTGGCAGGCGGCCATTCCCTGCATGGTTATGGCCATCCTGGGCGCCAATTTTGGCGCGCGGCTCATCCTGCTCATTCCGCAGCAGTACATCCAGTACCTGCTGCTGGGCACGCTGCCGGTCATTGCCTTTGTGGTACTGCGGCGGAAGCCCATCCAGCCGGGGGAACAGCCGGAAAGCACTATGCCCCGCAGTAAGCAGCTTATCCTAGCGGCGGCGTTTTCGCTCATTATCGGGCTGTATGATGGCCTGTACGGGCCGGGTACCGGCACCTTTTTGCTGATGCTGTATACCGGGCTGTGCAAAATGGGCCTGGAGCGGGCCAGCGGTACTGTAAAGCTGGTCAATCTCTCCTCCAATATCACCAGCTTTGTGCTGTTCCTCACCACGGGGCAGGTGCTGGTCACGCTGGGACTCATCTCCGGTGGGTTTTGCCTGCTGGGGCATGTTATCGGCTCCGGGATGATGATGAAAAACGGCAGCAAGATCGTGCGGCCGGTCATCATTACGGTGCTGGCGCTGCTGTTTATTAAGGTAATAAGCGATATGATGGCGGGCTGACCGCCGGAAAGGACGATCATACTATGAGTAAGCTCCAATGGAAGGGTTCCACCCTGCTGGCCCCGGTGCCCGCCGCACTGGTAAGCTGCGGTACGCTGGAAAAGCCCAATGCCCTGACCATCGCCTGGACGGGCATCACCTGCAGCGATCCGCCCATGACCTACATCTCGGTGCGGCCGGAACGGTATTCCTACGATATCATCAAGGAATCCGGGGAATTTGTCATCAACCTGACCAGCGGTGCCATGGCGCGCGCCACCGATCTCTGCGGGGTACGCTCCGGGCGGGAGATGGATAAGCTGGCGGCCACCGGTTTAACCGTAGAGCCCGCCAAAGAAATAGCGGCGCCGGTCATTGCGCAGAGCCCGCTGGCGCTGGAGTGCCGGGTCAAGCAGATCATCCCGCTGGGCAGCCATGATATGTTCCTGGCGGAGATTGTGGCAGTGGATGTGGAGGAAAGACTGCTGGATGAGGCCGGCAAGCTGCACCTGGAAAAGGCAGGGCTGATGGCCTATTCCCACGGGGAGTACTTTGCCATGGGTAAAAAGATTGGCTCCTTTGGCTATTCAGTGCGCAAAAAGCGCCCCAAGAACCCTACGGGCAAAAGGAAAAAATAAGCGGCTGCCGTTCCGGCTTTCGGGGCGGCGGTTTTGCTTTTTAGGGTCCCTGCAGGGGGCAAGCCGGCCCGGCGGGCCGCGGCGCGTAGCGCCGCGCGGCGGCCGCAGGCCGCTGAGCCCGTCCGCAGGACGGGCTGCCCGCCGGGCCGGTGCCTGCGGTTTGCAGCAGCCGGTGGGGGAGCCGCCCCTTAGCGGCCGGTTCCCTGTAAAAATGCTTTGCTTTGGCGGCAAAGTGTGTTATACTATACTGATAATGAAGAATTGCGCTCATTTGCGCAGGAGGTAAAAAATATGGAACGGAAAAAGTTTTATATCACCACGCCCATCTACTACCCTTCCGATAAGCTGCACATCGGGCACAGCTACTGCACCGTGGCCACCGACTGCATGGCTCGCTACAAGCGCCTGCAGGGCTGCGATGTCATGTTCCTCACCGGTGCCGATGAGCACGGCCAGAAAATAGAGGATAAGGCCAAGGCGGCCGGTGTGACCCCGCAGCAGTATGTGGATAAGATCGTGGAGGGGGAAGGCGGCTTTAAGTCGCTGTGGAAGCTGATGAACATCAGCTATGACCGCTTTATCCGTACCACCGATGATTACCATGTGGAGGCCATTCAGAAGATCTTCCGGGAGCTTTATGACCGTGGGGATATCTACAAGGGCACCTACAAGGGCAAATACTGCACCCCCTGTGAGAGTTTTTGGACCGAGAGCCAACTGAAGGACGGCTGCTGCCCCGACTGCGGCCGCCCCGTGGTGGATGCCGAGGAGGAGGCTTACTTCTTCCGGCTCTCCAAGTACGCCGACCGGCTGCTGAAGCTGTATGATGAGCACCCCGAATTCCTCACCCCGGCCTCCCGCGTCAATGAGATGAAGGCATTTATCAACCAGGGGCTGCAGGACCTGTGTGTTTCCCGCACCAGCTTTACCTGGGGCGTGCCGGTGGATTTTGACCCCAAGCATGTGGTGTATGTGTGGGTGGATGCCCTCTTTAACTACATGACCGCGCTGGGCTACAAGAACCATAAATACCACGATGTGGAGAAATACTGGCCGGCCGATGTGCACTTTGTCGGCAAGGAGATCGTGCGGTTCCACTCCATCATCTGGCCTGCCATGCTCATGGCTATGGATCTGCCGCTGCCCAAGCGGGTATACGGCCACGGCTGGCTGCTGCTGGAGGGCGGCAAGATGAGCAAATCCAAGGGCAATGTGGTGGACCCCGTGGTGCTGTGCCAGCGCTACGGCGTGGATGCCATCCGCTTCTTCCTGATGCGGAGCTTCCCCTTTGGCTCTGATGGCGTTTTCAGCAATGAGCTGCTCATCAGCACCATCAATACAGACCTCGCCAACGACCTGGGCAACCTCGTCAGCCGTACCGTGGCGATGGTGGAAAAATATTTTGGCGGCACTCTGCCCGCTGAACGGGAAGCGGCCCCCGCCGATGACGAGCTGATTGCCATTGGCAATGAGCTGCGGAACAGCTACGAAAAACAGATGGAGGCCTTCGCCTTCCAGAATGGCCTGGCCGAGATTTTCAAGCTGGTTTCCCGTGCCAATAAATACATTGATGAAAACGCCCCCTGGGTGCTGGCCAAGGATGAGACCAAGCGTGCTCGCTTGGCAACCGTTATGTATAACCTGCTGGAAAGCATCCGTTTGGCAGGCATCCTGCTTAAGCCCTATATGCCGGAATCCGCTGAGAAGATCTTGGACCAGTGCGGTGCCACTGAGAATGAGCGCACCTGGGAATCCGCTGCCGCCTTTGGCGGGCTGCATGCCGGTGCAACGGTGCAGAAGGGCCCGGTGCTGTTCCCCCGAATTGATATGGAAAAGGAGCTGGCCGAGCTGGAGGCCGCCGCAGCCCCCAAGGAGGAGCCACAGGAGGAGAGCGCTCCCGCCAAGACGCCGATCGCCTTCCCCGATTTTGAAAAGGTAGAGTTTACCGTCTGCAAGGTGCTGGCCTGCGAAAAGGTGGAAAAGAGCGATAAGCTGCTGTGCTTCACCCTGAATGACGGCACCGGCAAGGACCGCCAGATCCTCTCCGGCATTGCAAAGTACTATAAGCCGGAGGAGCTGGTAGGCAAGACGGTGGTGGCGTGCACCAACCTGGCGCCCCGCAAGATGATGGGCCGGGAATCCAACGGCATGCTTATCTCTGCCGAGCAGGGCGAAAGCCTGCATCTTTTGATGCTGGATGATGCGATTCCTGCCGGTGCAAAGCTGTGCTGATACACCCTTGAGCAGAGGATATAAATTGCGGGGCCGGGACAACAGCGTTGCCGCCGGCCCCGTTTTTTCCCAAAGGAGAAGCCATGAACGGGATATTTGATTCCCATGCCCACTACGATGACGAACGGTTCGATGCCGACCGGGACGAACTGCTGGAAAGCATCCACCGGGAGGGCGTGGAATATATAATGACCATAGGGGCCGATCTGCCCACAAGCTACGCCGCGCGCGAACTGGCGGAACGGTACGACTTTGTGTACTTTGCCGCCGGGATTCACCCGGAGCAGGCGGGGGACGCCCCCGAAAACTACCTGGAAGAGCTGAAAGCCCTGGCTGCCCACCCCAAGTGCCGGGCCATCGGCGAGATCGGACTGGACTATTACTGGGCGGAAAATCCCCCGAAGGAGCGGCAAATGGAGCTGTTCCGCCAGCAGGTACTGCTGGCGAAGGAGCTGGGCCTGCCAGTCATCATCCACGATAGGGAGGCCCATGCCGATACGCTGGCGCTGCTGCGGGAGCTGCACCCGGCCGGGGTACTGCACTGTTTTTCCGGCAGCGTGGAGATGGCCAAGGAGGTGGCGGCGCTGGGGATGTACCTGGGCTTCACCGGGGCCATCACCTTTAAGAATGCCCGCAAGGCTCCGCAGGCGGCTGCAGTCGTCCCTGATGACCGGCTGCTGATAGAAACCGACTGCCCCTACATGGCGCCGGAGCCCTACCGCGGCAAGCGCTGCGACAGCAGCATGCTGCCCCGGGTGGCGGAGCGCCTGGCGGAGATCCGCGGGGTGACTCCGGAGGAGATCATCGCAAGTACCTGCCGGAACGCCAAGCGGCTGTTTGGCATCGGCTAAGTGCATCCGCTGCCGCGGCAGCACCAACCAGAATTTGAATAAAGCCGCAGGCCCTCGCCGCCCCGCCGCGGCGCCCCCGCAGGGGGCGCCGCTTCCCGCCCTGCGGGCGGGTGCCGGGCGCAGCCCGGCAGCGGGGCGGCGGGGCCCGGCGGCTTGTAGAATTTAGGAGAAAGGAGGGAACCCCTTGCCCCCATTCCTGCAGAAAATTATCGATAAGAGCCCGTTTTTGACTAAGGTGTATGAGATATTGGACCTGTACGGCAGCAGGCGCATGGGCCGCAGCGCGGCAGCATTCGCCTACTACCTGATGCTCAGCTTTTTCCCGCTGCTCATCTGCGTGGCCAGCATCATCGGCCGCACCCGCATCAATACCGGCGAGCTGCTGGAGCTGCTCAGCGAGGTCATCCCTCCCCAGGTGACCGAAACACTGGTCACCTTCTTCGGCTATATTCACGATAACTACTCCCAGGCCATGCTGTGGGCCGGCATCATCCTGTTGTTTACGGCGGCTTCCGGCGCCTTTGGTACCATCATGGCCACCATGGGGGATCTTTACGGCCAGCAGCGCTATCAGGGCCTGCTCCACACGGTGATGAGTTTCCTTTACTCGGCGGTATTCCTGGTCATCATCTACCTTTCGGTCATTGTGGTGGCCACCGGCGATTGGTTCATCGATCTGCTGGACCAGTGGTTCCATGTGGGCGAGATCATCGCCAGCTGGACCTGGCTGCGTTTTATTCTGCTCACCGGTATTATCATGCTGCTGTTGCTGCTGCTGTACCGCAGCGTCACCCCACACAACCGTCCCGCGCTGCCGGTTCTGCCGGGCGCCATCTTTGGCGGGCTGGCCATTTTGGCGGTCAGCATCCTTTTCTCCACCATGATCAGTGCCTCGGCGCGGTATACGCTGGTATATGGGTCACTGGCCTCGCTTATTATTTTGATGCTCTGGCTGCATCTCATCGGGACCATCATCCTGCTGGGCGGCCTTGTCAATAAGATCTACTGGCAATACCACTGCAATAAAAATAAGTAAAAAATGAGGGATCATTACGAAAGCTGAAACCAACACTGTTTCCTCCCCAGGCCGCAGGATGATGCTCAGCATCATCCTGGTGGCCTTCTGCCTGCGTATCATCATTACCGGCGTGGGCCCCCTTCTCCCGGAGATCACCAAAAGCCTGGGCCTTTCCGGCAGCGCTTCCGGGCTGCTTACCACCCTGCCGCTTATCGCCTTTGCCGTGGTCAGTCCGCTTACCGGCGGCATCGGCCGCCGCCTGGGGGAGGGCCGAACTGTCCTTATCGGGCTGTGCCTTATCCTGCTGGGCACCGTGCTTAGGAGTACCGCCGGAATCCCAGGGCTGTTCCTCGGTACTGCCATCGTCGGTGTCGGCACCGCCATCGGCAATGTGCTGCTCCCCGCTGTGGTCAAGGCGGAATATCCCACCCGAGTGGGGCAGGTCACGGCCTACTTCACCGTGGCCATGGTGGCGGCTGCCGCCATCGGTTTGGCACTTAATGTCCCGCTTTCCACCGCCGGCTTGGGCTGGAACGGCGCGCTGATGATCTGGGGCATCGCGGTAGTTATTACAGGTTTTATCTGGCGCAGGAATGTCTCCCTGCGGCTGGGCACCACCGACCCGGCCGAAGCCGCATCCGATCCGAAGCCCATCTGGAAAAGCGGGCTGGCCTGGTGCGTCACCCTGTATTTCGGCATCAATTCCCTTATCTTCTATGCGGTCATCGGCTGGCTGCCCACCATTTTGCAGTCCTCCGGCATGGCCGGCCAAACCGCCGGGATGGTCACCTCCCTGTATCAGGTGGTCAGCCTGGCCCCCTCGCTGCTGGTGCCCACCCTGGCCGGTAAACGCCGGGATCAGCGCGGTTGGCTGCTGCTGGGCTCCATCCTCAATATCATCGGCATCACCACCCTGATGGCCTCCTCCGCGGCCGCGGCGCAGGTCGCTGCCACCATCATCCTGGGCCTCGCCAACGGTTGCGCCTTCAGCATGGGACTGGCGCTCATGGGCTTCCGTGCCAAAAACGCTGTGGATGCCGCCCGGCTTTCCGGCTTTGCACAGTCGGTAGGCTATGCGCTGGCCGCTACAGGTCCGCTGGTGGTGGGCTGGCTGCATGATCTGACCCCCAACTGGAACATCGGCCTGGGGTATATCCTGTTTACCTGCATGGTGGCCCTGCTGGCCGGACAGAAAGCTGGCCGGGACGAAACCATCTAAAAACCGCACATGAGCATTTTGGCCGTCGGCTCCGCCGGCGGCCTTTCCGTACGCCCTGCACCCCCGTGGCTTCCTGCTAAGGGCAGGGGCCCACCGGCATTTCGCCCCAAAGGGCGAAATGCCGGTGGGCTCCATACTTCCCCCTTGCACCGGCTTTTCCCGTGTGTTATAGTATCCCCATCACAAAGAATATGCCCCCGCAAAGGAGAGATTACTGATGTTTATTCGCCCCACTCAAATAGAAGATTTAGACGCCGCTATGGCCCTGTACGACCACGCCCGGCAGTATATGCGCCAAAACGGCAATGACCAGCAGTGGGGCGGCGGCTACCCCAGCCGGGAACTGGTGACAGAGGATATCACCAAAGGGCAGAGCTATCTCTGCTGCGATGATAATGGCACCCCGCTGGCGGTATTCTGCTTCACTGTAGGGGAAGAACCCACCTACCGTAAAATCTACCAGGGCACCTGGCTGGATGAGAAACCCTACGGCGTCATCCACCGGCTGGGCGTGGGGGCGCACCGGGGCGGCGTGTGCAGCTTTTGTCTGGCGTGGTGCTGGCAGCAGCACCCCAACCTCCGCGCCGACACCCATCGCATCAATCTGCCCATGCAGGGCTGCCTTGCCAAAAACGGCTTTCATCAGTGCGGCATCATCTACCTGGCAGATGGCGGCGAGCGGCTGGCATATCATAAAACAAAAGAAAAATAATGGAGGAACTAACTGGGCTTCTGAGAAAACGCATCGGCCGTATGGACTGGCTGGCCCAAAACAAATAAATACACAAAAACCTCCCCTGACCGGAAAGTTAGGGGAGGTTCTCTTTTGTTCTGCGGGATCAGGTCTTGGCATCCTCCGGCAGGGGCAGCGGTGTGCCGCCGATGCGTTTATCCATCCACCGGAATACCACAAAGTACAGCACCACGCTGACGATCAGCGCAATGATAACATCCAGGATGCTGTGCTGCTTGATGAACACCGTGGAGGCATTGATAAGCACCGTCAGGATAATGACACCGATTTTGGCCCAGCGTGGGGTACAGCAGCAGCGGAACAGCCCAAAGACGGCGGCCATGCAGCCCAGTACATGCATACTGGGGATGACATTGGTGTTGGTATCAGCATGGTACAACCGTCCCACCAGCCAGGTAAAGATGTTCGGATCGGTAAATTCGGCCGGGCGCAGGTTCTGTCCATTGGGGAAAATCAGGCAGAATAAAAGCGTCCCGGTAAAGGCGATGATGATAAACCATCCGTACAGCCGAAAGCTGTGGTCATCATTGGCAAAAAGGTAAATGGCCGTGGCGATGAGCAGCGGATACCACAAGCAGTAGAAAACAACAAAGTACTCGCAAAAGGGGATCAGATCATCCAGCGGCAGGTAGCTTACCCAGTAATCGCAGGTGGAGGGTACCAGCTGCTCCACAATGAAAAACAGCAGCAGATATACCGGGATATACAGCATATACCATGCGGAGGGCCGCTTGTGCAAAAAATCTTTCAGCTTTGTCATAGGGTGTTGACCTCGGAAAAAGATAATTTGTGCCGGCATTTTGTGCCGGCGGATTTTCAATATCAATAGTATAGCGGTCCGCCTTCATAAAATCAAGATGTCATGCCACACTCCGGGGCAAATGGTGTAAAATGTTCACATTCCTGTAAAATATGACACCGCCGACCCCTGCAGGGTACTGGTTTCGGCCGCAGGCCAGATCGCCCAAAGGGCGATCTCAGCGGGCGAAGCCCGCTGGCCCCGGCGCAGCCGGGGCGGCCTGCGGCCGTCTTGCGCCTACCCGCCCCCAGCAAAACTCCCCCAACCTTTCGGCCGGGGGAAGAGCTGTTTCTTTTTGCTTACACGGTGATGACCTTGCCCGCCTTGGTCATGGTCTCCACAATGTCATACATGTTGCCGATGGTGCCGCACTGCAGCTTGTCGGTCAGCCCGTAGAAATTCAGGCAGGTGCCGCACACAATCAGCTTGACGCCCTTTGCTTCCAGTACCTTCAGGTGCTCTATGGTCTGCTCGTTCTCAGTCACCAGCCGTACGCCGTTGTTCATAAAGCAGATGGCGGAAGGCAGGTCAGGCTTCTCGCTCAGGGTGTAGAAGAACATCTTGATGAGGGAATGGCCCAGCTCCGGGTCGCCCTCACCGATGACATCCCGCCCGGCAAATACCACATAGTCGCTCGCGGCGGGCACAGCGCAGTTCAGCAGCTCCTCAGGCATCTCCTGGGCCGGCGCGCCGGTGCGGTGCATGGTAATGGTATAGCAGCCGTTCTCCTCGGCGGTCTCGGCGGCAAAGCCCTGGCTCTCCGCCAGGCGGCTCAGATTCTGTACGGCTATGGCATTATCCACCGTGATGGAAAGCGCCTCGCAGCCGGTATCCATCTCTTTTTTGGCCATCATTACGGGCATGGGGCAGGCCTTGCCTTTTGCGTCAATATGATTCATCACAATACCTCCTGTAAATGTATTTTCAGAACGGTTATTCCGCCAATAGTATACCGCTATACCTCGCAAAATGCAAGCCCATGCCATCGTTTACGAAAATTTAACGGAAAAATCCCTTGCAAATCAGAATCTTTTCGATAGAATAGATACTATACCTTAAGGAAATCTTAATCTTTCCTTTTTTATTCTTATCCATCATCCACCTGAAAGCGAGGGACTCCCTTGATCCTCACCATTCTCATCCTGCTGGGTATCGGCCTGGCCGTCTATACCTGCATCCTTCACAGCATCGGCCCCATTCTTGGCATTCTGTTGGCCGTGGGCTATACACTGGGCTGCATTATTGTTTTTTTGCTGCTGGTGGCGCTGCTGTCAGTATTCATCCGTATCGATCGTCCCGCCGACCGCAGGACCCGCTTCTACCACTGGCTCATGACCAACATCGTTCAGGTGGGTATGTTCTTGCTGCGGGTGCGGGTCAATGTTACCGGCCGGGAAAAGATCCCACACGATACCCGCTTTTTGCTGGTCAGCAACCACCGCACCATTTTCGATCCTGTCCTCACCATGGCGGAGCTTTCGGAATTCACCCTGGCATTCATCTCCAAAAAGGAGAATTTCAAGATCCCCATCGTCAATAAGCTCATGCATATGTGCTTCTGCCTGCCGCTGGACCGCGAGGATAACCGCGCCGCCGTTAAGACCATCAATGAAGCGGTGGAGCTTTTGGATGAGAATGTCGTTTCCATGGGCATCTACCCGGAGGGACAGACCAACAAAACCAAGGAGCCGCTGCTGCCCTTCCGCAATGGCGCTTTCAAGATCGCCCAAAAGGCCAAAGTCCCCATCGTGGTCTGCGTCATCGAAAATACCGAAAAGATCCTCAAGAATTTCCCCTGGCAGCCCACCACCGTCAATCTTAAGGTACTGGAGGTGCTGCCCTACGATAGCGAGCACCGCGGCACCAGGGATGTCAGCGAGCATGTGTGGCCGCTGATGTATCACGCCCTGGTGGATTGCTACCCCGGCAGCGGTACTCCGCACCAGTACGCGGAACAGCCCGCCCCGGAGAAAACCGAATAAACAGAATAAAGAAAAACACCCCCGGCCGCAGTGACCGGGGGTATTTTTATAAAGTTTTAGTCCTTGATCCCGTCGATCAGCTCCAGCAGCTCTTCCTTGGGCCGGAAGCCCACCGTGCGGCCGGTCAGCGCGCCGTTTTTGCTGAAGATCAGCGTCGGGATGCTGCTGACCCCAAACTGGGCCGCCAGCCCCGGCTCGTCATCCACATTCACCTTGCAGAACTTGATGGCCGGTTCCTCCGCCGCCAGCTCCTCGATGACCGGCGAAAGCATCCGGCAGGGACCGCACCATGGCGCCCAAAAGTCGATGCACACCGGTCGGTCGGCATTTACTACTTCCTGTTCAAAATTTTCCGCGTGCAGTTCTGTTATATTCATTGCCATATCATTTTTCATCCTTTCTCACCGGGTGTTCCGGCTACTTATATTATACCACAGCAGTATAGTTATAGCAAGGCTTCCGTCAAAAAATCTCCATGTTGCAGGAATTTCAATGAGAAACTTTCATATTTCCAGCCTTTCTACCGTCTTTTTTATCAAAAAGCCAGCTAAGATGAATTTATGATTTGGAAAAACTACAAAAAATGCGTTAAACCCGTTGACATTTCGGCTTTCATCCGCTACAATATGCAACATAATAAAAAGCAACGAAGGGAATTAGTAGTACAAAGATCCCCCAAAGAGAGCAGCCGGTTGGTGAGAGGCGCGGGTGTGGTTTTGTATGAAGCTCTCCCGGAGCCGCGCACCGAAAGGGAACCCCGGTAGGCTGCGCTGGGCGCCGCCCATTACAGCGGCAGGGTGTCCTTGGCACCCATAAGGCTGCCGCCTGCGAGGGCGGAGCGAAGTAAGGTGGTACCACGCAGGCGTTTTTCGCTTTCGTCCTTATGCCGAAGTGCAGGGGCGGGGGCGTTTTTTTATACCCTTTCCCGCACAAATCCCGTAAAAAATTGTGTAGAGAAAGGAAGTATCGTAAATGCTTGAAACCATCAGCAGTATCAATTCTACCGTCAATGGCATCGTGTGGGGTGTGCCCGCCATGGTGCTCATCTTCGGCGTGGGTCTGTACCTCAGTATCCGCACCGGTTTCCTCCAGTTCCGCAAGTTCGGCACCGTGTGGCAGAATACCATCGGTAAGCTGTTCCATCGCTCCACCGAGGCCGGTCACGGCGCCGTCACCCCTTTTCAGGCGGTCTGCACCGCCTTGGCAGCTACCGTCGGCACCGGCAATATCGCCGGTGTGGCAGGCGCTATCGCCATCGGCGGCCCCGGCGCTGTCTTTTGGATGTGGGTTTCCGCCCTGCTGGGCATGGTGACCAAGTACAGCGAGGTTACGCTGGCCGTCCACTACCGCCAGAAGAATAAACACGGCGACTGGGTCGGCGGTCCTATGTATTATATCCAGAACGGTCTGGGCAAGAAGTGGAAATTCTTAGGCGTACTGTTTGCCATTTTCGGTATATTTGCGGTATTCGGCACCGGTAACGCCACACAGGTCAATACCATCGTTGCCTCCATTGATACCGCCCTCATCAGCTTCGGTGTGATGGAAGCCGGCAGCACCGCCACCCTCAATCTCATCCTCGGCATCGTCATCACCGTTCTGGTCGGCATGATCCTGCTGGGCGGCATCAAGCGCATCGGTCATGTGGCAGAGCGTCTGGTTCCCATTATGGCGCTTTTGTATGTGGTACTGGGCTTGGGCGTAATCGTTATGCACATCGAAAACCTGCCCACCGCCTTCTCCTCTATCATTCAGGGGGCGTTCAACCCCACTGCCGTTACCGGCGGTGTAGTGGGCGCCATGTTTACCGCCGTGCAGAAGGGTGTTGCCCGCGGCATCTTCTCCAATGAGGCTGGTCTTGGTACCGCCTCCATCGCTCACGCCGGCGCCGAGGTCAATGATCCGGTGCAGCAGGGTTTGTTCGGTGTCTTTGAGGTATTTGTGGATACCATCATCATCTGCACCTTTACTGCGCTTGTTATCCTGTGCAGCGGCGTGCCCATCACATTCGGCTCGGATGCCGGCGCGGAGCTGACCATCAGCGGCTTTACCAGCACCTACGGCAACTGGATCACCATTTTCACCGCCGTGGCCATGTGCTGCTTCGCCTTCACCACCATCCTGGGCTGGGGCCTGTACGGTGCCCGCTGCAGCGAGTACCTCTTCGGTGAAAAGGTCATCAAGCCCTTCATGGTCATCTATTCCCTGGTTGCCATTATCGGTGCCACCGTCAAGCTCGATCTCCTCTGGAGCATCGCCGAAACCTTCAATGGTATGATGGCCATCCCCAACCTCATTGCAGTGGCACTGCTTTCCCCGGTCGTTCTCAAACTCACCAAGGAATACTTCACCCGGCCTAAGGAAAGCCCCCTCTGCAAGTAACAAAGCAATGATTTGATATCCCGGATTTTCTCCTGCAAAGGGCAGCGCTGCGGCGCTGCTCTTCTGTTTTGCATAAAAATTACACAAGAATTTGTGCACCTCCCCAAAATTTCTCATTTAGGTTGACATCCCCTGCCCAAAAGTGGTAGTTTATTCATATCCCCATGGGGATATTTTTGTGTTTGCTCCGCAAACACAACCCCACCTGCGGGAAAAATAAAAAAGAGAAAGAGGTATACAAAATGAAAAGGTTTTTAAGCATTTTGCTGGCTGTCCTTATGCTGGCCGTCATGCTGCCGGTTACTGCTATGGCCGAAGAGGGTGCTGCTGGTGATGGTTCCCAGTCCAACCCCTATACGCTGACGCAGCTTGGCGCTATGACTCGTGATGCTTACATCGCTGCCCAGAATGCCAATAACGGCACTATCTATGTCACCGTTGGCAATTATAGCTATGATACCAATGGCACCCTCGGTAATGGTGTTCGCAATGATACCACGGGACAGACTGAAAACCGCAGCGTGCTGAATGGCTACAATTCTAATGGCTACCTTGGCGAGAAAAATGACGGCGCCAACGGTAAAAATATAGTTTTTGTTGGCGGCACCATTACCAGCGGTGTTACCGGCTATAAGGATATTGATAATATCGGCACCAGCCTGCTGTTGGCTGTTCCCGCCTACACCCATGTAACCTTCCAGGGCACCACCTTTAACGGTGTGTTCAGCTTTGACTATCAGCTTTACACCGGCCCCTGGAGCCAGCTGGGCTGCGTGGATTTTGAGAACTGCACCTTTAATGGCATTATCGTTGGTGCTATGGCTACACAGAGCTTGGTTTTCAATAACTGCACTTTTAACAATTACACCAATGCCGATTCCCCTAATAACTCCAACCCCACTTGGATCAGACCCGCCTATGGTAACTGGAGCAAGGGCGATAACGAGGGTCAGGGTAACGATTTCCGCTCCCTTACCAGCATTACCTTCACCAACAACAAGGTTACCAGCACCCGTCCTGTCAAGTTCGAGCGTATTGCCCAGTGGGAAATACCTACCACCGTTACTGCTACCAATAACCACTTTGATATATCCAAGCAGCAAGGTGATGAAGCGACAAAAAATATTGGGCTTTATTTTGGGGCGAACGCCAAGTTTAATCTGATTGTAGAGAAGAACACCAAGAGCGCAAATACGGCGGGTCTTTACACCATTCCCGCCGATCAGACTGCTCTGCCGGAAGGCTCCACCATCAAGAACACCAACGGTACCGATGTAAAGCTTACCGATGTTATGGTGTGGAAAACGACCACCGATGAAAAGCTGACCCTTGACCCCACTGGTAACGGCAAGGATGAGAACGCATCTACCGTCATCATCATCGACCGCCCCACCGAGGACACCCCCAAGACCGAGCCCGAGAAGAACCCCACCACCGGTGCCAATGATGTGGTCGCCGCCGCGGTCGCTCTCATGGCTGTTTCCGCTCTTGGCATGGCCGTCCTCGCCCGCAAAAAGTAATCCGTGATTCGCCCAAAAGCTCTCCCGCGCCGGGGGAGCTTTTGCTGTGCTGGCCGAGATGGCGGCGCTGCCTTCCGGCATTCCACAGGGAATGGAAAGCAGAAATATTGTGGTGGGGCCGTTCCAGGCGCAAGCACAAAGCAAAAGCACCTTTTGTACGAGGCACTCGGAGTGTCAGAGAAGGTGTGGTAAAGAGATACCCCCTCCAGTTACGGAGGGGGTATTTTACTGTGCCATTACTGTGCCACATATACGCAAAAAGACCGCAAGAAACAGCAATATTTGCAAAGGCTAAAAATGCTGAAAACCCGCATGAACAAAGGAAAAACCCGCATTTCTGCGGGTTTTTCTTTGGCGGAGATGGAGGGATTTGAACCCTCGCGGCACTTTCGCACCCTACTCCCTTAGCAGGGGAGCCCCTTCACCACTTGGGTACATCTCCAAGGGCTACGAATTACTGTCGGAGGTGTTGGCGGAGAGGATGGGATTCGAACCCATGGCTCTATCGAGTCACCGGTTTTCAAGACCGGCTCCTTAAACCGCTCGGACACCTCTCCACGGCTTTATATCGTACTCCAGTATATTATCATATCGGGAGGGGGTTCGTCAAGCGGAAATTGGATTATTTTTGCGCGGCGGGGGTAAGGGCGGCGCCGGGGTAGTAGTGCAGCAGAATCTCCTGATAGTTTTTGCCGTGCTGTGCCAGGTACTGTGCCCCGGCCTGAGAGAGCCCCACCCCGTGTCCGTAGCCCAGCACATCAAAGGTGAAAAGCTCGTTTTTGTATTCCACGGTGAAGGCGGCGCTGCGCAGCCCCAGCAGGGTGCGCAGCTGCTGGCCGGTCAACACGCGGTCGCCGGCCTGCACTGCTGTGACATACCCGGCCTCGCTGCGGGTGAGGACCTTGAGCCATTCTTCCGGCTTTTGTCCGGTGAGGATGGACTGGGCGGTCAGCTTTTTGCGCAGTTCGGCGGCGGTGATGGTGACAGTGCTGCGGTACCCGGCGGCTTCTTTATCCCAGTGGCTATCGGCGGGGGTGAGGTAGGGAAGGGGACCCTCCCACACATTTCCGGCGTCTTCGGTGGTTTTTCCGGCGCTGATGGCAAAATACGCCGCCACGATGGGCTGGCCTTCGTAGGTGATGAGGTACCGCATGGCTTTTTCGGCGGCCCGGGTGATTTTTTCACGGTAGGCTTTGTAGTGGTCGCCCCACATGGCTTTCATGGTGTCATCGGTGATATAGCCCAGCCGCTTGGCGGGATCGGCAGAAAAATCGGCGCCCTTCAGCTCCTCCGGGGGATCGGCCCGGCGGAGTGCCGCCAGGTAGTGGGCATTGGTGTAGGCGGACATGCCCTGCGCGATGAGGGCATCTTCTTCGTAGGAGGCGGGCATTTCCGCCGCGATGGCCCCGGCTACATAGTCCGCTGCGGGGATTTCCGCCACCTGGCCGGTGGTTTCATCCAGGATGCGGAAGGAGGGGAGAACGGAGAAGGTATCGGCTGGTGGCTCTTCCGGTTCCTCGCGGTCGGTGCCGGGGAGGATATTGCTTTGCTGCGGTGTTGGATCGGATGTGGTTCCGCCGGGCAGGCCGGTCCCCAGCGGAGTGCCGCTCCAGGCCAGCACCAGCAGCGGAATAGCCAGCATGGCGGCGGCCGCGCCGCCCAGCAGTCCCCAATCGGCTTTCATAGGCTTTTCCTCCATGGCTGGAATGTGCGGGGCAGAATCCCTGGCAGGCCGCGCCCCGCGAAGCGGTGCCCCCACAGGGGGCACCGCTTCCTCCGCCCCATAGGGGCGGGCCGCCCGTGCGGGGGCGCGGCGCCGGGATGCTGCACCGGCTGGGGGATGTTTGTCCCCACTACCGGCATGATATGCTGCGAGGGTGTAAAAAATGCAGCGGGGTGATCGCTCACTCCGCCGCGAGGGGAAATCCATTATTCGGTTTTCGCCGTAAACTCAATCTGCAAAATCGCCGAGAGCATCGCCGCCTCGTCCTCATTCAGCACCGTGGCGCATGCTCCGCTGTAATCCACCACCCGGCGCTCCTCCGGGAAGAAGCCGTACAGCGTCTTATCCAGCATAAAATAGTGGGCGCAGCTTGTGGGCAGTTCGCAGCCCTCCCAGCGCTCGCCGCTATCGTAAAACATAGCGATTGCCTGCTCGTAGTCGTTCCCGAAAAGCTGCGAGGAAACGGCAGCCATTGCGTCATAATCCATCATGTCCGGAATGGGCTGTTCTCCTACCGAGACGATCTTACTCTTGAACTCCTCGAACAGACCGCGATTCGAGTCAATCTCATCGGTGGCGTACTCCTTTTTCACGCTGCCGTCGCCGCCTGCCGTACTGGGGTTCGGTGGGGGAGCCATCATCAGTCCGTCGGTCGGCGGCCCGCCGGTCGCCGCGCCATTCCACTGGTCTTGGTTCTCCGCCTCATTCGGCGCCAATGCCGCGTCATAGCTCGACTCGTCCTGCGAGGCCTTGTTTTGCAAGGAGCTGTTCTGCAACAGGAATGCAGTGCCTGCCGCCAGTACCAGCACAGCGGCAATGCTGCCCCAGCGCCGCCACTGCAGCCATATCGCGCCCCCCTTTTTCTTTGGGGCGGCAGCCTGTTGATCTGCGGCGTCCATTCGCTCAAACAGCGCCGCCGCCGAAAGGGAGGAGGGCAGTGCCGGATCGCCCGCATTTTTCAGCTTTTCCCGAAGAAAGCCACGGTCAGCTTCCGCCTCGTCGTTCCACTCGGTATTCCGTTCTGTTTTACGCTCGTCCTTCACCTTGCCGCCTCCTTTCCATCGGTATCCTGTAATTGCAGCCGCAGCTTTTTCGGCGAACGGGAGAGCTTGCTGCTCACCGTACCCTGCGGCATCTCCAGCATGCTCGCAATCTCCCGCATGGTGTAGCCCTCCAGCACCGAGAGCAGCACGATCTGCCGCTCCTCCGGGGAGAGTGTGCCCAGCGCTTCGCTAAGCTCTGCCCGGCGGGTGGCAGTTTCCGGCATCGCTTCCTCGGCGGTTTCGTAGTAGCTGTCCAGGTCTATCTCGTTTTTGCGGGTCACTATTTGGGCGACCTGCCGTTTGCACCGGGCGGAAAGGATGCGGAACATCCAGCTGCGGAACGCCTCCGGCTCCCGCAGGTTTTTTATGCCCTTCCACGCTTCGGTAAAGGTATCCGCCACGGCGTCCTCGGCATCCTGTTGGCTGCCCAGGGTATACAGCGCCATGCGGTACAGGTCGCCGGCCAGGCTTTCGTACAGCTCACCAAAGGCAGCCCGACTGCCTGCCTGCGCCTGGGTCACCAGCTGGGTGATGGTCATAACGCACCTTCCTTTTGTGATGCCGCCCCAACCGGCTTTCACCATAATAGTGTCGCCCACGGCGGATTTTGTTGCATCACATGTTAAAATTTTTGCAGGGCCCCGCTGCGCGCCCCGCGCGGCCGGCCCTATGGGCCGGCCTGCCCGCCCCGTAGGGGCGGGTTCGTGCTGCCCCCTACGGGGGCAGCACGGCGCGGGGCGCAGGAAGCCGGGATGCTGCAGCAAATACCTTCGCGGAAAAACATGGGCCTTGCGGGTGGAGAAAGGCGGGCGCTCCGCAGCGGGGAGGGCTGCCCGCAAGGGTCAGCTCGACTAAAGCGGAGGGGCGCCCGATGTATGGCCGGTGTCCATACCAAGCGAAGGCTCCTTCTGCTGATATTTTAGCACACCGGCGCCCAAATGAAAACCCCGCCCCGTGTAAGATAGTGCTTTCCTTTTGCGGGCGGGCGTGGTATAATAAAATGTAAAGTGAGAAGCTATATCTATTTTTCCCGGCCGCACCCGCGGCGGGGCCGATCCAACGACCGAAACGGAGGGATCTTATGCAGGAACGATTGAACCAATATCGTCCTATTCTTGCGGTGCTGATAGTGGCCTGCGGCCTGATGGCTGCCGTCACCTCCCGCTACGATATGACCCTGTTCTATATCTGCCTGGGGGCGTGGGCATTGCTCTCCCTTGGGTGCATCATCTGGATGACCGTTATCACCCGGCAGAACCGCCGCCGCTTTGGAAGATTGAAGGATTCGCTGGAGCACATCATGAGCGACGCCGTGCTGTCCCTGCCCATGCCGTCCCTCATCGTGCGGGAAAGCGGTGAGGTGGTGTGGAGCAATCCCCCCGCCAAGCAGGGGGTGTTCCCCGGGCAGGAGCTGTTTGGGCATAATATAGCGGAGCTGGTACCCGGACTGGATTGGCAGGCCGAAAGCAGCGCCGAAGGCCGGGATATCGTGATAGGGGAGCGGCACTACACCGTGTTCCTCATGCACTCCAGCTCCACCAAGGAGCCGCTGACCATCATCTGCCTGGTGGATGATAACGACCTGAAGCACTATACCCAGGAATACTTTGATTCCCGGCCCTATGTGCTTACCATGCTCATTGATAACTACTCCGAGCTGTTTACCGATGCCAAGGAAAACGAGCGCAGCCGCACCATGGGGCAGATCGAGCATATCATCGAGACCTTTGCGGAGCAGAACCATGGCCTGGTGAAAAAGCTGGAACGGGACCGGTACATTGCTGTGATAGAGGAACGGTACATGAAAAAAGTCATCGAGGACCGTTTCCCCATCCTCAATGCCATCCGGGCCGTGGATACCGGCGACCGCAACAACGCGACCATGTCCATCGGTGTTTCGCCCATGGCGGCCAGCCTGCATGAGAGCGAGACCATCTCCCGCCAGGCGCTGGATATGGCCCTGGGCCGCGGCGGCGACCAGGTGGCGCTGCGGCAGAAGAACGGCTATGAGTTTTTTGGCGGCACCGGCCGCGGGGTGGAAAAGCGCAATAAGGTGCGCGCCCGTATTATGGCCAACGCCATTACCGAAGTGGCCACCACCTGCGATAATATCCTCATCATGGGCCACCGCTTTGCCGACTTGGACTGTCTGGGCGCGGCCATTGGCATGTACGCCGGCCTTTCCACACTGGGCAAGCCCTGTTCCATTGTGCTGGATACCGAAAAGAGCTTGGCGCAGCCGCTGTACCGCCATATGCTGCAGCAGGATAAACGCTACGAGGACGCCTTTGTTTCTCCGGCGCAGGGACTGGATATGGTGAGCCGCAATACCTTGCTGGTGGTAGTGGATACCCACATCCCCTCCATTCTGGAAAGCCGGGAGATCTACGAAGCCTGCCGCAATGTTATCGTCATTGACCACCACCGCAAGATGGTGGAGCACATAGATAACGCTATCATCTTTTTCCACGAGCCATATGCCAGCTCCGCCAGCGAAATGGTGGCCGAACTGGTACAGTATTTCAAAGAAGGCAAGCTGCGTATCAGCGTGGCGGAGGCCGAGGCTCTGTTGGCTGGTATCATGCTGGATACCAAGAGCTTTATTCTGCGCACCGGTGTGCGGACCTTTGAAGCCGCGGCCTTCCTGCGCCGCATGGGCGCCGATACCGTGGCGGTCCGCAAGCTGTTCGCTTCCAGCATGGAAAGCTACCAGGAGCGCAGCCGCCTGGTGAGCGCCGCGGAGGTATACCGTGGCTGTGCCATCAGCTGCACCTCCGGCGCCAATGTGGAGGGCATCCGCGTGGTGGCCCCGCAGGCCGCCGATGACCTTTTGGGCATCAGCGGGGTGGATGCTTCCTTTGTGCTGTATGAGCAGGACGGCGCCGTGAATATTTCGGCCCGCAGTATGGGTGCCATCAATGTTCAGCTCATCCTGGAAGGGATGGGCGGCGGCGGCCACCAGACCATGGCGGGCGCGCAAATTAAAGACATCACACTGGAGGATTGCCGCCAGCAGCTGCTGGTCGCCATCGACCGGTATTATGAAGAAAACCCCAAGGGAGGAAAAGACACATGAAAGTAGTACTGAAACAGGATGTAAAAGGAACCGGTAAAAAGGGCGAGCTGGTGGAGGTAGCCGATGGCTACGCCCGCAATTTCCTGCTGAAGAGAGGCCTGGCCATCCCCGCCGATGCCGGCGCCATGAACGAGCTGAAAAATCGCGAGGCCGCCAAGGCCTACCGTTTGGCCGAGGAGCAGAAGGCCGCCGAGGAGCAGAAGGCCGCCATTGACGGCAAGACCGTGAAGCTGACCGCCAAGGCCGGCGCCAACGGCAAGCTGTTTGGCTCCGTCACCGCCAAGGAGATTGCTGAGGGCATAGAAAAGCAGCTGGGCGTCACTTTGGAAAAGCGCAAGATCGTGCTGAAGGACGATATCAAGGCCTTTGGCTCCTACACCATCGAGGTCAAGATCTATAACGGTGTTTCCGCCAATGTATTTGTGGTAGTCGGGGAAGAATAATCCCGGTTGACCGCAGCATCCGGGAGCGGGGCGCAGCCCCTTTCGGCGGAGCCGAAAGCTGCGCGCAAAGCGCGCAGAGCCCGCCGTAGGCGGGCGGGCTGCGCCCCGGCCCTGCCCTTTGCACTTCCCCTTCCCAGGAGTGCCCCCAAACCACCTACAGAAAAGGAGTGACCCCCATGCCCGCGGATTATATGACCACCGAAAGCCGCCTGCCCTTCAGCCTGGAGGCGGAGCAATCGGTGCTGGGCGCCGCCCTGCTGGATGCCGGCTGTGTGCCGGACCTAGTGCGGCTGGTGCGTCCGGAGTTTTTCTACCGGGAGCAGCACCGCAAGATCTTTGAGGTAATCTCCGGAAAGTTTACCCTGGGTGAGCCCATCGATATCGTCACGGTGATGGAGGCCGCTGTGCGGGAGGAGATTTTCTCCACCCCGGAGGAGACCAAGGCCTACTTGGCCCAGTTGGCGCAGATGGTGCCCTCGGTGCGCAATTTGGAGGCCTACACCAATATCCTGCAAAGTAAGTACCACCTGCGGGCACTCATCACCACCTCCCGGGATATCATAGAGCAGGCGGAAGCCCCCACGGCCCAGCCGGAGGGGCTCCTGGAATATGCCGAGCAGCGGATCTATGATATCCGCAACGGCCACAATAACGATAGCCTGATCCCGGTTTCCCGCGTGGTGCTGGAGACCTTTGACCATTTGCAGCGCCTTTCCGGCGAAAACCGGGCCGATTACCTGGGGATTTCCACCGGCTACGGCGACCTGGACCGTACCATCACCGGCCTTAATAAATCCGACCTTATCCTGGTGGCGGCCCGCCCCGGCATGGGCAAAACGGCCTTCGCCCTCAATATCGCCGCCAATGTGGCGCTGCGGGGCAAAAAGACCGTCGCTATCTTTTCGCTGGAAATGAGCCGCGAGCAGCTGATGAACCGTCTCTTCGCTTCGGAGGGCGGTATCGACAGCCGTAGACTCCTCACCGGTGAGCTTTCCACCGAGGACTGGGGCAAGGTGGCCGATCTTTCCCCCCTCTTTGGCGCGGCGCCCCTCTACATGGATGACACCGCCGGTATTACCGTGGCGGAGATGAAGGCCAAGCTGCGCCGTGTGCGGAATTTGGGCCTTGTCGTTATCGACTACCTGCAGCTGATGAGCACCGGCCGCCGCAGCGATAACCGTGTGCAGGAGGTCTCCGAGATTACCCGGAGCCTGAAAATTATGGCCAAGGAGCTGAATGTACCGGTCATCACCCTGTCGCAGCTTTCCCGTGGTCCGGAAAGCCGCAGCGACCACCGCCCCATGCTGTCCGATTTGCGTGAATCTGGCTCCATCGAGCAGGATGCCGATATCGTGCTGTTTCTGTACCGGGAAGCCTACTACGAAAAAGACCGGGACGACCAGTCGGAAGCCGAGTGCATCGTGGCCAAGAACCGCCACGGCGAGACCGGCTCCATCAACCTGCGGTGGGATGGCCGTTATACCCGGTTCTTCAGCGTGGATCGCAACCGCGAATGAGCACACCGCTGGAGCAAAAGGCACTTTTGGCCCTGCGCCAATATTCCCTGTTTACCCAGGGCGACAGAATCGCTGTCGGGGTCTCCGGCGGCGCGGATTCTGTCGCTCTTTTACGCTTTTTGGCTGTCTTGCGGGAGGAATACCGCTGGGAGCTGATCGTCTGCCACATTCACCACGGGCTGCGCGGCGCTGAAGCCGACCGGGACGAGCAGTTTGTGCGGGAGCTGGCCGGGCAGCTGGGACTGCCCTATACTGTCCGCCATATTGATGCCGCCGCCCTGGCGCTGGAAAACCACCTTTCGGTGGAGGAAGCCGGCCGTGACGCCCGTTATGCCTTCTTTGCCGAAACGGCAGGGGAGGGGGGGCGCATCGCCACCGCCCACACCCTGGATGATACCATCGAAACGGTGCTGATGAACCTGATAAGGGGTACCGGTCTGCACGGGCTGTGCGGCATCCCCCGCATCCGGGGCAACATCGTCCGTCCTCTGCTGGATGTGACCCGCGCTGAGGTGGAGGAATACCTGGCCCTGCTGGGCCAGCCCTACTGCACCGATAGCACCAATCTTTCCGACGACTATACCCGCAACCGCGTTCGGCACGATATTTTGCCGCGGCTTCGCGAATTGAACCCGAACTTTACCGGGTCCATGGCCCGTATGCTGCCCCAGCTGGCCGCCCAGTGGGCCCTTACCGAGCAGCTCGCCGAGAGCGCGGCGCAGCAGCTGCAGGGTGCCACTGCAGGCGGCACCCTGGATCGGCAGGGCCTTTTGGCCTTGCCGGAGCCGGTCTGCGACCGGCTGCTGCTGCGCCTATTGGAGCAGCATGGCCTGCCCCGTTCGGCCGCTGTGCTGGCGCGCATGAAGGAGACCCTCCGCTCCGGCGGCAAGCTGGATATCGCAGAGCGGGCCTGGTACCTCATCGCCGAAGGCAGCTGGGCCGCCCTGAGCTTCCAGCCGCCGGGGGGCATCCCACCGGTTTTGGTGCCGTTCCCCTTGCCGCAAAAGGTTGTCATTCTGCCCTTTGGCCGGCAAAAACGGATAAAACTGACGCTTTGCAACAAAATAGTTGCGAAACAGTCCGAAAAATTTAACATTTCCCTCTTAAAAAATGTGGTGGATTGTGATAAGATAATAGGTAATTCGGTTCTGCGTACTCGCCGCCCCGGCGACCGCATCCGCACAGCCAAAACAGGGAAGCCGCTCCCGTTGGGAGAGGCTTGGGCCGCCGCCGGCATTCCGGCGTCACTGCGCCCCGCTTTGGCGGTACTGGCGGATGATAACGGTGTGCTGTGGGCCGAGGGCCTCGGCAGCGATTCCCGCGCCGCCGTGACCGAAAAAACCGGACAATATGTGATAATTGAGTGCCAGGAGGAAAAAACACCATGAGAATGGATAAGGACATCTGCAAGGTAATGTTCAATGAGGTGGAGCTGCAGGGCGTATGCAAACGCCTGGGCGAGCAGATCACAAAGGACTATGAGGGCAAGGATCTTTTAATCGTCGGTATCCTCAATGGCGCCATCGTTTTCGTCACCGATCTCATGCGCCAGATCGACCGCCAGATCAATATCGATTTTATGTCCGTTTCCAGCTACGGCAGCGGCACCACCTCCTCCGGCAATATCCATGTGGCCAAGGATCTTAATTCCGATATCGCCGGCCGCAATGTCCTCATCGTGGAGGACATTCTGGATACCGGCAACACCCTGCACCAGCTCACCAAGATGCTCAAGGAGCGCAATCCCGCCTCCCTGAAGGTATGCGTGCTGCTGGATAAGCCCGCCCGCCGGGAGCAGGAGATCTACGCCGATTATGTCGGTTACACCATTCCCGATGCCTTTGTGGTGGGCTATGGCCTCGATTATGCCGAGGAATACCGCAACCTGCCCTACATCGGCGTGCTTTCCCCCAGCGTTTATTCCCACGAATAATCAAATCTGCCCAAGACAGGAGTGAAGTCATTGTCACCCAAAAAGAGAAACTGGATCGCCCCGGTAGTGCTCATCGCGCTGTTCTTCTACATGGCGGTCCGCATTTTCAGCATGAATACCGCCCAGCCCAAGGTGGAGTACCGCACCATCATCGATTACTTTAAGAATGAGCAGGTGGCGGAGTATGAGTTGGATTTTGGCACCGGCGAGCTGACCATGCAGCTCAATGATGAGAAAAAGACCACCATCACCTACAATGTGCCGAATCTCAGCCTGTTCCTGCAGGATACCCACGCCCTGGTAGATGAGTACAACGCCGAGCACCCCGATGCCCCCATCAAGCAGTATTATGATGCTGCCGAGGCGATGCCGTGGTGGTTTGATATGCTGCCGCTGCTGCTCACCGTGCTGCTCATGGGCGGCTTCTGGTATATCCTCATGAAGCGCTCTGGCGGCGGGGGCAACCCCATGGCCTTTGCCAAGCTGAAGCCCAAGCAGCAGGATCCCCACAACCGTGTTACCTTTGATGATGTGGCCGGCGCCGATGAGGAAAAGGAGGAACTGGAGGAGATCGTCCAGTTCCTCAGGGACCCCGGCAAGTTCAATGCGCTGGGCGCCCGTATTCCCAAGGGAGTTTTGCTCATGGGCCCTCCTGGAACCGGTAAGACCCTGCTGGCCAAAGCCGTCGCGGGAGAGGCCGGTGTGCCGTTCTTCTCCATCTCCGGCTCCGACTTTGTAGAGATGTTCGTCGGCGTGGGTGCTTCCCGTGTCCGCGATTTGTTTGAACAGGCCAAAAAGAGCGCGCCCAGCATTGTTTTCATCGATGAGATCGACGCCGTGGGCCGTCACCGCGGCTCCGGTTTGGGCGGCGGCCACGATGAGCGTGAGCAGACCCTGAACCAGCTGCTGGTGGAAATGGATGGCTTTGCGCCCAATCTAGGCGTTATCGTTATGGCGGCCACCAACCGCAAGGATATCCTGGACCCCGCTCTGCTGCGTCCCGGTCGCTTTGACCGCCATATCACCGTCAATTATCCCGATGTGAAGGGCCGCGAGGCGATCCTTCGCGTCCATACCCGCAATAAACCCATTGGCCCGGATGTGGACCTTGCCGTGATCGCCCGCTTTACCGGTGGCTTTACCGGCGCGGATCTGGAGAACCTGACCAATGAGGCTGCGCTGCTGGCCGCCCGCAAGAATCGCAAGGCCATCACCATGGAGGATATCCAGGAGGCCACCCTGAAGGTCGCCGTTGGCCCCGAAAAGCGCAGCCATGTCATCACCGATAAGGAGCGCCGCCTGACCGCTTACCACGAGTCCGGCCACGCCATCGTCACCTACTACTGCCCCCAGCAGGATAAGGTGCATCAGGTTTCCATCGTTCCCCGCGGCTGGGCGGGCGGCTTTACCCTGGCCCTGCCAGAGAAGGATGTGAGCTACCAGACCAAGAAGTGGATGGAGGAGGAAATCGCTGTACTGCTGGCCGGCCGCGTGGCCGAACAACTGGTGCTGGAGGATGTCTCCACCGGTGCCTCCAATGACATCGAGCGGGCCACCAAGATTGCCCGCGCCATGGTGTGCCGCTACGGCTTCAGCGAAAAGCTCGGCCCCATGATCTACGGCTCCGACCAGGAGGAGGTATTCCTGGGCCGCGACCTGGGCCACGCCCGTGATTATTCCGAGGAGGTTGCCGGCCAGATCGACGAGGAAGCCCGTCGCTTCATTGATGAGGGCTACAATAAGGCTGTTTCCCTGCTGGAAGAGCATATGGATCAGCTGCATGCCCTGGCCGAATTCCTAATGAAGTATGAAAAGATCGACGGCGATCTCTTCGCCGAAGTCATGAGCGGCGTCATCTCCTTTGGCGAGGCCGCCGAGCGCACCGAGCAGGAGTTGACCTCCGCCCGCGAAAAGGCCGAGCGAGCCCGCCTGCAGAAGGAGGCCCAGCAGAAGGCCGCCGAGGAAAAGAAGGCCCAGCAGGGCTTCTCGGTGGACCCTTTGGATTTCCACCTGCCCCATGAGGAGCCCCCGGCCCCGCCGATGGAGGAACCCAAGGAGGACGAGGATAAGCAGGATCCTTCCGGCCCCGCAGACCTGTAATTTCATCGTTTTTTCCACCCCCGACAGAATCCAAGGTTCTGCCGGGGGATTTCCTTTCCGGGCTTCTGCAGCATCCCGGACGCCCGCAGGGCCGGCGGCCTTCGGCCGCCGTAGGCGGGGGCACAGCCCCCGCCAGGCCCGCCCCTTTCGGGGCGGGCCGCCCTGCGGGCGGCTTTCCCTCCCCGCTAACTTGCGGCTTTCTCCCCGCGGGGTACCGCACAGGCCAAAAGCCCTCCCTCCCCGCCGGTCCGCGGCCCTGCGGCCGCCCCGCTCCTCACCCAGCACAAAAAGAAAAAATGTTCGCACCGCTTGACCGGTGCCCAAAATGTTGGTACAATGTACTTGGTAAACTACGAGATATGGGGGAACTGCCATGGCAGCAAAAGCAAAAAAGGAATACGGCAATGAGAGTATTTCCACCCTGAAGGGCGCCGACCGCGTCCGGAAGCGCCCCGGCGTCATCTTTGGCTCCGATGGTCTGGAGGGCTGCGAACACTCGGTATTCGAGATCCTCTCCAATGCCATCGATGAAGCCCGGCAGGGCTACGGCAAAAAGATCATCACCACCCGCTATGCCGATGGCAGCGTGGAGGTACAGGATTTTGGCCGCGGCTGCCCGGTGGATTATAACCCCAAGGAACAGCGCTACAATTGGGAGCTGGTTTTCTGCGAGCTGTACGCCGGCGGCAAGTACGATGGCACCGGCGACGGCAATTACGAATATGCCCTGGGCCTTAATGGCCTGGGTTCCTGCGCCACCCAGTATTCCTCGGAATACATGGATGTGGAGGTGCTGCGGGACGGCAAGCGCTACAACCTCCATTTTGAAAAAGGCGAAAATATCGGCGGACTGAAAGCCGAGCCCTATACTGGCCGCCAGACCGGCACCCGCATCCGCTGGAAGCCCGATCTTGAGGTATTCACCGATATCGCCATCCCGCGGGAGTACTACACCGATGTCCTCAAGCGGCAGGCGGTGGTCAATCCCGGCGTGGAATTCCTGCTGCGGGACCAGCAGGAGAAGGGCTTTGCCGAAGAAACCTTCTGCTACCAGAACGGCATCCGGGATTACTGCGAGGAGCTGGCGGGGGAGAACCCCCTCACCCCCGTGCAGTACTGGACAGGGGAGCGCACCGGCCGCGACCGCGAGGATAAGGAGGATTACCGGGTCAAGCTGGGGGTCGCCCTCTGCTTCTCCAACCGGGTCAATATCACCGAGTACTACCACAATTCCAGCTTCCTGGAGCACGGCGGCTCCCCGGAGCGTGCCGTCAAGGTAGCGCTGGTCAATCAAATCGACGCCTGGCTCAAAAATAACAATAAATACCTCAAGAATGAAAGCAAGATCAGCTTCCAGGATGTGCAGGACTGCCTGGTGCTGGTGTCCTCCAGCTTCTCTACCCAAACCTCCTACGAAAACCAGACCAAAAAATCCATCACCAATCAGTTCATCTACGAGTGCATGACCGAGTTTCTCAAGCACCAGATGGAGGTCTATTTCATCGAAAATCCCGATGACGCTGCCAAGATCGGCGAGCAGGTGCTCATCAACAAGCGCAGCCGGGAAAATGCCGAAAAGACCCGCCTCAACCTCAAGAAAAAGCTGGCCGGCAGCATCGATCTGGCCAACCGGGTGGAAAAATTCGTGGACTGCCGCAGCCGGGATACCTCCCGCCGGGAAATCTACATCGTGGAGGGCGATTCGGCCCTGGGCAGCTGCAAAATGGGCCGCGACAGTGAATATCAGGCCATCATGCCGGTCCGCGGCAAGATCCTCAACTGCCTCAAGGCCGATTATGTCCGCATCTTTAAGAGCGATATCATCACCGATGTCCTGAAGGTGCTGGGCTGCGGCGTGGAGGTCTCCGCCAAGACCAATAAGGAGCTCAATTCTTTCTCGCTGGAAAACCTGCGCTGGAATAAAATTGTCATCTGCACCGATGCCGATGTGGATGGCTTCCAGATCCGCACGCTGATTCTTACCATGCTGTACCGTCTTACTCCCACCCTCATCAATGAGGGCTATGTCTACATCGCAGAATCCCCGCTTTACGAGATCACCGCGAAAAACGATACCTACTTTGCTTACAGCGATGCCGAAAAGGCCAAGATCTGCCGTGACCTGGATGCCGCCAAGACCAAGTATTCTCTCCAGCGCAGCAAGGGACTGGGCGAAAACGAGGCCGAAATGATGTGGCTGACCACCATGAACCCCGAAACCCGCAGGCTCATCCGGGTCACCCCCGCCGATGTGGAGGAGACCGCCAGGATGTTCGATCTGCTGCTGGGCGATAATTTGCAGGGCCGCAAGGATTACATTGCCGAAAACGGCAGCATGTACCTGGAGCTGGCCGATATCTCTTAAATCCCCCGAAAAGAAGGCGAAACAATGCAGGGCAAAACAGCGGAGATCATCTGTGTGGGCACCGAGCTGCTGATGGGCAGTACCCTGAATACCAATGCCACCGAAATTGCGGCGGCCTTGGCCGGAATTGGGCTCAACCTCTACCACAGCAGTGTGGTAGGGGATAACCCCGCGCGCCTGGCCGAGGCGGTAAAGCTGGCCCTTTCCCGGGCCGATATCGTCATCACCACCGGCGGGCTGGGACCTACCTACGATGACCTGACCAAAGAGACCGTCGCCGCCTGTATGGGCAAAAAACTGGTGCTCCACCCGGAGTGCCTCAAAGAAATTGAGGAATACTTTGCCCGCGCTCACCGAAAAATGGCCCCCACCAATGAAAAACAGGCCTGGCTGCCGGAAGGCTGCACCGTACTGCGCAATCCCAATGGCACCGCCCCAGGCTGCTTGATGGAGACGGACAGCAAAAAGGTGGCGGTACTGCCCGGCCCGCCCCGGGAAATGCACCCCATGCTGCAAAATGAGCTGCTGCCGCGCCTAATGCAAAAGGACCAGCGCCTGGTGAGCCACGAGCTGCATTTTTACGGCATTGGGGAATCGGAGCTGGAGTATAAGCTGCACGACCTGATGGCCGAAAGTAAAAACCCCACCATTGCTCCCTACGCCGGCACCGGCGAAGTCAAGCTGCGGGTCACGGCCTCTCTGCCGGAGGGCGAGGACGCCGAAGCGCTGCTTCAGCCCGCGATAAAGAAAATACTGACCGCAGCCGGGGACTACTGCTATGGCATCGATGTGCCTGACCTGCAAACCGCTGCGGTACAGGCCCTGAGGAAAAAAGGCCTGACCGTCGCTGCCGCGGAAAGCTGCACCGGCGGCCTGGTGGCTGCCCGGCTCACCGAGGTCCCCGGGGCCTCCGCTGTCTTTGGCTGCGGCATTGTAAGCTACAACAACACCGTAAAAGCCGAGGTGCTGGGTGTTGATCCGGCTATCATTGAGCAGTACACCGCCGTGAGTGCCGAGACCGCCGCTGCCATGGCGGAAGCCGTTCGCAAAAAATCGGGAGCGGATATCGGCATTGGGGTGACTGGTAATGCCGGCCCCTCTGCCAGTGAAGGTCAGCCGGTCGGGCTGGTCTTTGTGGCAGTGGCCAGCGAAAAATACAGCCATGTCAGCCGCCTTTTCATCGACCGCCACGATGCCGACGCCCGGAATCTGATCCGGCATTTCGCGGCGCTCAAGGCTCTCTCGCTCATCCTGCGTGCGGCAGGGTATTACAAGGAGTAATTTTTGGCCGGTGCAGGAACCTGGCCATAGCCCGCCGGGCAGCCCGCCTTCGGCGGACTCAGCGGACTTCGCCCGCTGGTTCCGGCTGCGCCGGAACGCCCGGCGGGCCCGGCCCCACCCTCCGCGTAAACCATAACATATCGTATAATCAAGTCTTGATATAACAAATAGACGAAAGGGAGGAAATATCTTGCCACCCAAAAAGAAAAAGGAACCGCAAATTGACCGCCGCGTGGTAAAGGGCGGCCATATCGAAGGCGCCGGGCAGGTCGTCTCGCAGCCCATTACCGAAACGCTGCGGGAAAACTATATGCCCTATGCCATGAGCGTCATCGTCTCCCGCGCCATTCCGGAGATCGACGGCTTTAAGCCCGCGCACCGCAAGCTTTTATACACTATGTATAAAATGGGTCTGCTTACCGGCGGCCGTATTAAATCCGCCAATGTGGTGGGCCAAACCATGCGGCTCAATCCCCATGGCGATGCCGCCATCTACGATACCATGGTGCGCCTGGCCCGCGGCAATGAGGCCCTGCTGGTCCCCTTTGTGGATAGCAAGGGCAACTTCGGCAAGGCCTACTCCCGCGATATGGCCTACGCCGCCTCCCGTTATACCGAGGTCAAGCTGGAAAAGATCTGCACCCAGCTCTTCGCCGATATTGATAAGGATACCGTCGATTTTGTGGATAACTACGACAGCACGGTAAAGGAGCCCACGCTGCTGCCGGTCACCTTCCCCTCGGTGCTGGTGAATAACAATACCGGTATCGCCGTCGGCATGGCCAGCAATATCTGCTCCTTCAATCTGGCCGAGGTCTGCGAAACGACGGCGGCGCTGATCCGCGACCCGGAGCACAATATCGCCGATACCCTCATCGCCCCCGATTTCCCCGGCGGCGGCATCCTGCTGTACGATAAAGCCGAGCTAGATAAAATCTATTCCACCGGCCGGGGCAGCGTGCGGGTACGCAGCCGCTATCATTACGATAAATCCAACAACTGTCTCGAAATTACCGAAATTCCTCCCACCGCCACGGTGGAAGCCATTATGGATAAGATCGTGGATCTCATTAAGCTGGGCAAGATCCGGGAAATCAGCGATATGCGCGATGAAACCGATCTTGGCGGCCTCAAGCTCACCATCGACTGCAAGCGCGGCACCGATCCCGAAAAGCTGATGCAGAAGCTTTTCCGCATGACGCCGCTGGAGGATAGCTTCAGCTGCAATTTCAATGTTCTCATCGCCGGCTCGCCCCGGGTGCTGGGCGTCCGGGAGCTGCTGGAGGAATGGACCGCCTTCCGCCGGGAATGTGTCCGCCGGGGCATCTATTTCAATCTGCAGCGCAAAAAGGAAAAGCTGCACCTGCTGCAGGGCCTCAAAAAGATTCTGCTGGATATCGATAAGGCCGTCAAGATCGTGCGGGAAACCGAGGAGGAGGTTGAGGTCATCCCCAACCTGATGATCGGCTTCGGCATCGATGAAGTCCAAGCCGAATATGTGGCGGAAATCAAATTGCGCCACCTCAACCGGGAGTATATCCTCAAGCGCACCGAGGAGATCGAAAGCCTGACCGGTGAGATCGCCGAGATGGAGGATACCCTCAAGAGCCCTCGCAAGGTGGATACCATCATCGTCAATCAGTTGCGCGCCATCGCCAAGGAATACGGCGCCCCCCGTAAAACCGAGGTACTGTACGAGGTGGAACAGACCGAGGAGGAACCGGTGGAGGAAGTGCCGGATTACCCCGTGCGGGTGTTCTTCACGCGGGAGGGCTACTTTAAGAAGATCACCCCCCAGTCGCTGCGCATGAGCGGGGAACAGAAGCTCAAGGAGGGCGATGCCATCACCCAGGAGATGGATACCACCAATGCCGCCGAGCTGATGTTCTTTACCAACCTGGGCCAGGTGTATAAATCCCGCGTAGCGGAATTTGATGATACCAAGGCCAGCGTGATGGGCGACTATGTGGCCAGTAAGCTGGGCATGGATACCGGCGAAGTGCCGGTCTATATGGCCCTGTTCACCAAATATGAGGGCTATATGCTGTTCATCTTCGAAAACGGCAAGGCCGCCAAGGTGGATATGGCCAGCTACGAGACCAAGACCCGCCGCAAAAAGCTCACCGGGGCCTTCAGCACCAAATCTCCGTTGGTATATGCCGCCTACCTGCCGCAGGATACCGAGCTGTTGCTGCGCTCTTCAGCCTCCCGCATGCTCATCTTCCATACCGCTATGATCCTTTCCAAGGCCGCCCGGGATACCCAGGGCGTGCAGGTCATGACCCTTTCCAGGAAGGGGGCCCGCGTGGTGGAGGCCGCGCCCTACCAGCCCGGTATGGTGCCCAATGACCACCGCCTGCGCACCAAAAATCTGCCGGCCACCGGCGGCATTGTGCGGGACCTAGAAGTAGGGGAACAGCTCCAGCTTTGACTTTCTGAATTCCTGCCGGGAGCGGGCACGCTCCCGCGGCAGCCCCCACCCCGGTTTTATGCAGCCGGCGGCTGTGGCCCCGCAGGGACCCGCCCTCCGGGCGGGCCTGGCCGGGCTCCGCCCGGCCTACGGCGCCTGCGGCGCCGCCCTGCGGGGCCCATCCGGCCGGCTGCATAAAAGCCGCCCCGGCGGGCCATACTACCAGTGAGAAATTCCCGGAGGGCGTTTGCGTGGCCGGGCGTTTCCCACACGCCCGGTCGGGAACAAGGCGCCACGGTGCTTTTTCTCCTCCGGGTCTTGTTTTTGCCCAAAAAAGGCTTGCATATCGTCGCGGTTTGTGGTATCATTTTGTAGTCGAATGATGCCCTGTACCGGACAGGGTGTAATTATTGGAGGTAAAAAGATGTCCACTCTCGCTATTATCGGCGCGGTCGCCATGATCGTGATCAGCATTCTTATTATCGTTGTGGTATCCCTGCAGGAGGGCAAGGGCGATGGTATCACCGCTCTGGCCGGCGTCAGCGCTTTCCTCAATGACAGCAATGACCGTTCTGCCAATGCCAAGCTTTCCAAGCTGACCAAGATCCTGGCTATCATTTTTGTTGTGATCACCCTGCTGGTTTACATCCTGCAGTAACAGTCGATCACCCACCGAAGAAGGACGCTGTTTGCAGATGCAGACGGCGTCTTGATTTTTATGGAGAAGAAGGGCCCGCGGAAAAATGCCGCCCATCTCCCAAGTTCTTAAAATAACCAACCGGGATGGTAGATTTGTTCACAATTTAACCGCTATAATGGTTACAGAATCCACGAAAGGAGGGCGATGCCCCATGAAACGAACGGTTTGGATGATGGCTGCTGTCGGCATCGTCCTGCTTGGCTTTGCCGCCTGCGGCAGCGCCGCCCCGGAATCTCCCGATGAAAACACGCTTTTTGCCGCAAATGGCCCCGCCCTTACCGTAGTGGAAAAGCAGCCCGACCAATATACCACCGACTCGGAGGACAAAACAGTTCCGCCGGAGCAGTCCCCCGACCTGCTGACCATGAACTCCCAGGAGGAGGAGGGCTTTGCCCTGTTTTACCCCCTGCTCAGCGAGACCCAGTTCCGCTGCCTGATGGATGAGGATGGTGTGGATTTCATCCCCAATCGTCTGGTCTCCTGCGAGGAGGGCGGCCTGGCCTATTACAGCACCGCCGCCGGCGACTTGGTGTACTGCACCGCTGATTTTTCCACAGTGAAAGCTGTCCTCTGCCAGCAGCGTGTCGGCCTTATCATAGATGCCCGTTGGTTGGATGCCGACCATCTGCTGTTCCTGCAGGGAAATGAGAATGAACAGGCCGTTTATCTGTTCCGCCCGGCGGAGGATATGGTGGAGCTGTTGTATCAGTCCCCGGAGGGCCGCCAGATCCTTGGCATCGAGCTGGATGAAAACGGCCAGCCGGTGTGTATCCTCTCCGCCCTGCCGCAGCTGGAGGAGCCCGACCCGACCCCTGCTCCTGAGGAAAACGGGGCGGATAATACCAATTCCGGTACCAAATCCGATGAATCCTCCGGGGAGAACCCCGCTTCCAATGCGAAGGACTGGAGCAGTAGCCTGTGGGATGATGAAGAGGACAGCGAAAAATCCGAGTTGGGTGATGCCAATGCCGGGGAGGAGTCGGCGATTCCCACCGAAAAAGTAGAGCTGGATATGACCGCGGCCTCTCCGGAGCCGTAATTTCCCGAAAAATCCCGGCTTGCCGAATCCATTTGGCAGGCCGGATATTTGTATTTACAGCCGGTGCAGGGGCCTGGCCCGGTGCTCGCTGCCCTTGGCAAACCCTGTGCAGAAGCCGAGTGGGCCCGCTGGGCCGGCGGCTCCGCCGCCGTAGGCGGGGCTGCGCCCCGCCTCTGCCCGCCCTGCCGGGCGGGCGCCCAGCGGGCCCTTCCTCCCGGCAGCCTCCCACCTGCTGCCGACCCCATTTTTACAGACCCGAAAGGAGATCTCTACCATGTCATTCTTCCCCCGCCTTATCGTCGCCCTCCGCAAACCGGTCGTTATGGCCGTCAAAAAGCCCACCCCCCTTACCTACATCGGAGCCGGGCGGCTGCGCCAGGCGGCGGAGCTGCTGCGGCAGACCGGCAGCCGCCGGGTGCTGGTGATGACCACCCCCGGCATGATGCGCCGCGGCCAGCTGGATCAAACCCTTTCGGAGCTCAAAGAAAACGGGATGGAAGCGGTCGTCTTTGACCGTGTCAGCCCCGATCCCACCTTTGGGGTGGTGGAGGAGGCCGTAAGCTGTGCCGCCGGCTGTGATGCCATCTTGGCGGTGGGCGGCGGCTCGGTGCTGGATGCCGCTAAAACCGCGGCAGCAGCCATTGCCAACCATAAGCCCGCCGAAAAGCTGGTCGGCACCCTAAAGGTGAAAAAGCAGCCGATGCCGCTCATTGCGGTTCCCACCACGGCCGGCACCGGCAGCGAGACCACCATCGCCGCCGTCATCAGTGGGACCGCGACCCACCGCAAGCGCCAGATCCTCGATCCCAAGCTCGTGCCCTTTGCCGCCATCCTCGATCCGGAGCTGACGGTCGGCCTGCCGCAGGGGAATACCATCCACACCGCAATGGATGCTCTGACCCACGCCCTGGAGGCCTATGTTTCCACCTACGCCACCCCGGAGACCGACCGCTATGCCGAAATGGCCGCCAAAATGATCTACGAGGCGCTGCCGGTGGTGCGGGAAGAGCCCAAAAATGTGGAAATGCGGGAGCAGCTGCTGGTGGCTTCCTTCCTGGCCGGTATGGCCTTTACCCGGACCTATGTGGGCTATGTTCATGCCTTTGCCCACAGCATCGGCGGGCGGTATGGGGTGGCCCACGGTCTGGCCAATGCGGTTCTGCTGCCCCACATCATGGAGTACTACCTGCCCACCAGTGCCCCCCGTCTGGCCCGCATGGCGCAAATTTGCGGCATCAGCAGCGACCCCGATGAAGGCACCCGTGCCCGCGCCTTTGTGGAAAGCATTGCCGCGATGAATCAGACCGGCGGTGTGCCGGAACGGCTGGCGGAATTCCCGCGTGCGGAGATAGACGCGGTGATAAAAGAGGCATTCCAGGAGTGCCACGGCACCTACCCGGTGCCCCGCTACTACACTCGCCCGGCAGCCCGTGCGCTGCTGGAGCAGGTTTGCGCGGAATAAAAAATCTCGAAAAAAAGCGGAGGAGCCGGTAAGGGCTTCTCCGCTGCTTTTTAGTATAGGGATTCTTCGTTTTCAGCAAATAACTTGTCATTCACGGCAAAAAGATCCTGGCCATTCAGAATACCGTAAAGAATGATGGCATCCCGCCGGCTTTTGGTATAAAGACGGGCAAAGCCGCCTGCGTTTTTTGGTGCGATTTATCGAAAAAAAGAGGGCCTACTATGCTTTCGGTTAATTGTTTTCGAAGATTTCCCGCAGTATGCTATCCCACTGTGGAGGATATCCGCAAGGCGCTGCTGGAAAAAGCCCTTTCCGGCAATTCCACGCTGAAAAAAGAAAATACCAATAGCGTTCTGATGGATGTGTCGCTCCAGATAAGAAATTCGGACAATGAACTGGCCCCGGTCGATCCGGAAAATTTCCCCCAAGATGGCGTGGAGGTTCTCCTGTCCTATCCGGAGGGAACGGATAGCAGCTACATCTTTGTCATTACCCATATGATCACCTCCGGCGAGCACGCCGGTAAAATCGAAGTGCTGAACTACCGGGCCGAAGCCGATGGCCTGCGGGTACACTTTACCAGTATGTCGCCCGTTTGCGTCGTCTATCAGGCCGGGTCCTCCTCCGCCGTCACCATTACCGTGGGGGATACCACCTCTCAGAGCGGCAGTAATCCAGCCACCGGTGCCGCCGGCGGCCAAACGCTGCCCGTTCTCCTTTGGGGCGGGGCACTGGTGATGGTACTGGCCATCCCAAAGAAAAGAAAGTAATATGATCCAACCGTAAAAAGGACCCGTCACAGGAAAAGCTCCTGCGGCGGGTCTTTTGGCATGGATTTATTTCATAAAAAATACAAGGGAAAAACACACAGTAAAGCCCAGCTTTTATATAAATCGCGCCCAGCATTTCCCTATATTGTAAACCTTTCGTAAATAAAAGTGAAATATTAACCTTTGGACTGCAAAAAAGGAGCGATTTTGCCGTATTAGTGAAAGGACTTTTTCTCACCGGCAAAAAAATCTTTCCTGTCGGCTTCTCTCCCCGACCAAACAAATCGAGAGCCTTTTTGCCCCACCGGTCAAACAGGGGCGCCGGTCTAACTTTATCCCTTTTCAGCAGACCTCATCGGGCAATTTGGGGGTCTGCCCAGCGGGAACCTGCCTCCCACCAGCACCTTGAAAATTGAATATCTCGGAACACGCAGGGATTCCTGCGGCTCTCGTCCTTCGGCGGCCAGCGAAGGAGCATAGAAAAACACCCCCGTTTGGGCGGGGGTGTGGGGAACTGTTACTTTGCGTAGATCATGCCAATGAGTCCGTTCAGCCAGCGCGCGGGCAATATTTTGGTGAGGAAAACTGCGCCCTTGTAGGCAAAACCGATGGTATAAAGCGGCTTGCGGCTGTTCTTTAGGGCCACATTGGCAATAAACCGCCCGGCCGCGGCCGGATCCATGCCGGCTTGCTCGTCCTTTTCCATGCCGGCCACGCTGCGGCTGATGCGTCCGCCGTAAATATCATCTCCGATGATGTTTTTCTGACGGGCGGCGGTAAAGCCGGTTTTGATATCGCCGGGCATGACGGCGGCCACCGTGATGCCAAAGGGCTTCACCTCATTGGAAAGGGCCATGGTGTAGCTGTTTACGGCGGCCTTTCCGGCGGAATAGTAGGTCTGGAAGGGAATGGGCACCGGTGCCGCCACCGAGCTGAGATTGACGATGCGGCCGCCGCCCTGCTGACGCATGATGGGCAGAACCGCACGGTTCATCCGAATCATGCCGAAAAAATTGACATCGAACAGGCGCTGGGCGTCGCTTGTTTCGGTAAATTCCACCGCGCCGGAAATACCAAACCCGGCATTATTGATGAGGATATCGATGCGGCCGTTTTCATCCAGCACCTGGGCCACGGCGGCTTTTATCTGCTCCTCATCGGTGATATCGCATCTCAGGTGGGTAATGCCCTCTGCTTCACTGTCCCGGCGGCTCAGTTCGTAGACCTTGCAGCCGCGGTCCCGCAGGGCGGCCGCGGTGCACAGCCCTATGCCGCTGCTGCCCCCGGTGATAATGACTACTTTACTCATACTTTTTCCCCCAGCACGCCGCCAATGATCTCGACCGCTTCATCGATGAGCGGTTCGGTAAGGGTGGCCATGTAGCTGGTGCGCAGCAGGCACTCGGCAGGGGGGGTAGCGGGCGGCAGCACCGGGTTGACATAGACCCCGGCATCATACAGCTGGCGGGCGGCGGTCAGGGTATTTTCCACGGTGTAGGTATACAGCGGGATGATGGGGGTGGTGGATTCAATGATCTTGACCTTCTTTTTCCGCAGGCCGTCCCGGGCATAGGCCGAAAGGGCATTAAGACGATCCACGATCTCAGGGTGGGCCTCCAGGTAGCGCAGCGCCGCTAAAGCGGTGGCGCAGGAAGCCGGTGTGATGGAAGCCGAGAAGATGAACGGCCGGGAAGCATGGCGGACATATTCGGCGACCTCATGGGAGGAGGCCATGTAGCCGCCCAGGCTGGCCAGCGACTTGCTGAAGGTGCCCATGTAGATATCCACCTCGTCCTCCAGGCCAAAGTGGCTGGCCGTGCCCCGGCCGCCTTCGCCCAGAACGCCAAGGCCGTGGGCGTCATCCACCATGACCCGGGCGCCGTACTGCTTGGCCAGGCGTACAATTTCCGGCAGCTTGGCAATATCGCCTCCCATGCTGAACACACCATCGGTGACGATAAGGCAGCCGGCATTTTCTGGCACCTTTTGCAGCTGGCGCTCCAGATCCTCCATATCGGCGTGGTCAAAGCGCAGCATCTTGCCGTAGCTTAATTTGCAGCCATCGTAGATGCTGGCGTGGTTTTCCTTATCGCAGATGACGAAATCGCCCCGGCCGACAATGGCGCTGATGATGCCCAGATTGGACTGGAAGCCGGTGGAAAAGGTGACGACGGCCTCCTTGCGCAGAAATTTGGCGAGCTCCGCTTCCAGCTCCAAATGCATTTCCAGCGTACCATTGAGGAAACGGGAGCCGGAGCAGCCGGTGCCGTACTGCTCAAACGCTTTGATCCCGGCTTCGATGACCTCCGGGCAGGTGGTAAGGCCCAGATAGTTATTGGAGCCCAGCATGATGCGGCGGCGGCCCTCCATGATGACCTCCGGGGCCTGGCGGCTTTCCAGCGCGTGGAAGTAGGGGTAGATGCCTTTTTCCTTGAGCTCGCTGGCCAGGGACGGTTTGCGGCATTTTTCAAACAGATCGATCATTCTTCATGTTCCTCCTCATGTTCCAGTGCCGAGAGGAAGGCATCCAGCACGGCGGCGGTGGTATCCAATTGCTGCGGGGTAAAACGGCTGCTGAGCTGGCCCAGCAGCCGCTCGATGCGGCCGGGGGCCTCCAGCGTTTTGCGGCGGTAGTCATCCCCCACCTGCAGGCGGCATTCCCTTTTATCGCGCGGGGATGGGATCTTTTCGATCACGCCCTTTTGGGCCAGCTCATTGACCCGGTAGGTGGCGCTGGGCTGGGAAATGCCCATCTCCCCGGCGAACTGGGTGAGGGTGGGGCGCTCCAGCAGGTAGATGACATCGGCGGCGATGGCATCGGCAGCGGAGAGCCGACCGGTGCGGTGCAGCAGCCGCCGGTAGACGGTCAGACGCATCCGGTGATAGAGGGCCAAAAAGTGTTTGGCAGGTTCCACGGGCGAGGCCTCCTTCCTAATAAACATAAAATATTTTATATAAATATTTCGATATAATTGTAGCGCAGGAGAGGGGAGAGGTCAAGTGAATTTTGGGTGAAGGGGGCAAGAACGCGGCCGCCCGGCGGCGAAAGACTCCCTTGTGCAAAGGGAAGTGGCGAATGAAATGAGCCGGAGGGACTGATGGCACAAATTATGCCATAATTTCTTCTCGCCTACGGCGGGGCGGGATCACAAGAGGGTGACGGTTTGCACCGCTCGCCGCGGAGACCTTCCTTTTGCTCCTGCAAAAGGAAGCAAAAGAATTTTGGAATAAGTTTGTGGTCGCCTGGCGGCGGCGCGTAGCTTTATACAAAGCATAGTAAGTACGCCTCGCCGGCGTGGCGTTCCTTTTGTGCGTACGCGTCGTCGCGGGCTGCGCTCCATGTCGGGTCACCCCGCTTACGCTTGGGGTAACCCTCCAACGCTCCGCCGCTCCTCCTTTCCCCAGCGGGCCTTGCGTCCCGCCGGGGGCCCCATACCAAAACACGCTTGGGGCTGTGCCCCAAGACCCCGACGCGTCGGAGCCCCCCCGCCCGGAAAGCCAAAGCGACGGCTTCCCGGGGCGGGATTAGACGACGCTTATAAGGTGTCGCAGACGCATTTTATGTAGGGACAGCGTTACCTCTAAAGTATTTGCTTAATTTGCACCTTAGTCCCCCTCCTCAGAGGAGGGGACAGTGGTGGTGGTTCGCCCTTCCGCGCTCCAGCGCGGGGGCGATAAAAATGCGCCGCAGGCACCGCTGGAGCGTATCTGTGCGCAGTACGGACGATGCTTCGCATCGTTCGTATCCAGCACTGCAAGCGACAAAAAGGGGTTTGTCAAGGGGGAATCTCCCCCTTGACCCTGTTTTGCTTCCTTTTGCAGGAGCAAAAGGAAGGCCCCGGCGGCGAGCCGTACAGACCGTCACCCCCCGGTGACTCCGCGACGCCGCCAGGCGACTACAAATTTTCCCCAAAAGTTCTTTTGCCGACTTTTATCCAAAGAAAAGCCGCCCACGCCGGCGGGCGGAGAAGAAAGCAAAATTCCCTGCATGGCAGAGACCACACAGGGGATTTTTAAGGGGGAAGTAATGAAGAAAGCGAAACTTAGGAGAGAAGGATGCGGTCGTTGGCAAATTCTTCGGCGGTGGAGAGGGTGAAGGCGTGCAGCAGGTCATCGACCGTCAGGCGCTTTTTTTCCTCGCCGCTGATATCGAAAACGATCTTGCCGGCATTCATCATAATGAGGCGGTTGCCGTGGGCGATGGCGTCCTTCATATTGTGGGTGACCATCAGGGCGGTGAGACGGCTCTCCTCGATGAAGCGATCAGAAAGCGCCAGTACCTTGGCGGCGGTTTTGGGGTCAAGGGCGGCGGTGTGCTCGTCCAGCAGCAGTAGCTTGGGTTTTTTCATCACTGCCATCAGCAGGGTAAGAGCCTGCCGCTGACCGCCCGAAAGCAAACCGACCTTGGAGGACAGTCGATCCTCCAGCCCCAGATCCAGCTCCGAAAGGAGCCGGCGGAAATTTTCACGGTCGGCGGGGGAGATGGCCCAGCTGAGCCCGCGGCGTTCGCCACGGCGGGCCGCCAGCGCCATATTTTCCTCAATCCACATATCGGCGGCGGTGCCCATCATGGGGTCCTGGAACACGCGGCCCAAAAAGCGGGCGCGCTTTTCCTCCGAAAGGTCGGTGATATCCTCGCCATCAATGGTGATGCGGCCCTGATCCACCGGGAAGGTGCCGGCAATGGTATTGAGCAGGGTGGATTTCCCCGCGCCGTTGCCGCCGATGACGGTGACGAAATCGCCGTCATTGAGGGTGAGGGAAAGCCCATCCAGCGCGATCTTTTGATTGACGGTACCGGCGTGGAAGGTCTTGTGGATATTCTCGAGCTTCAGCATACGGAGGCACCTCCTTTTTTGGTGTGATGATGGGCAGACCATTTTTTGCGCAGATAGGGGATGGCCAGGAATACGGTGACCACCACGGCCGAGAAGAGCTTGAGATCGGTGGTGGAAAGCCCGGCCCAGATAACGATGGCGAGAATAAAGTAGTAAGCCACAGCACCCAGCGCGGTGGTAAGAAGCCGCAGGGCGAAGTTTTTACGCTTGCCAAGGAGAGCCTTGCCGATGACGACGGCGGCCAGGCCTATGACGATGGCTCCGCGGCCCATGTTGATATCGGAATTGCCCTGGTACTGGGCCAGCAGCGCGCCGGAAAGACCGACGAGGCCATTGGAGATCATCAAACCGAGAACCTTCATGCGGTTGGTGGAAATGCCCTGGGCCCGGGCCATGTGCTCATTATTGCCGGTGGCCCGGATGGCGCAGCCCAGCTGGGTGCCGAAGAACCAGTACAGCAGCGCCACGATGGCGATGACAAAGATGCCGCTGACCAAAATGGCGGCGGGTACTTTGGCGCTGGAAAGCAGCAGCTGGTACTGGGTGCGGCTGACGGTGAGATTGCTCTTGCCGCCCATGATGTGCATATTGATGGAGTAGAGGGCCAGCTGGGTGAGGATACCGGAAAGGATGGCCGGAATGCCCAGTACGGTATGCAAAAGCCCGGTGCAAAGACCGGCAAGCGCCCCGGCCAGCACCGCGCAAAGCAGTGCCAGCAGGGGGTTCATGCCGCCGATGATGCACACGGCGGCAACGGCGCCGCCGGTGCAAAGGCTGTTATCTACCGTGAGGTCGGCGTAATCCAAGATCTTGTAGGTGATGGCCACGCCGATGGCCATGATGCCCCATATAAGCCCCTGTGCCAGGGCGCCGGGCAGGGAATTGAGCAGCGTGAGCGGATTCATGGTTTGACCTCTTCAATCGTTAGAATTTGCGGGGACGGGGGAAGATCACTTGAGCTCTTCCGGAATGGTGATGCCGAGTTCGGCAGCGTTCTCCTCATTGATGACGAGGGACAGGTTGCTGACATCAAAGAAGAAGATAGGGGTGGTGGCGGGATCGGCACCGTTGACAAGGATATTGTAAGCCTGCTCGCCTGCCGCGCGGCCCAGCTCATAGTAGCTGATGGCATAGGTGGCCAGGAAGCCGCTTTCGCACATACCGCCCTCGCCGCAGATGACGGGCTTGCCGGTGGCAGTGGTGATGTTGCTCATGGTGGGGACATTGGCGGCGATGAGGTTATCGGTGGGCTCATAGAAGGCATCGACCTCATTGCAGGCGGCGGTCACAACGGTCTGGATCTCATTGGTATCGGCGACGGAGTAGATCTTGACGGTGAAGCCCTCGGCCTCAAAGGCGGTCTTGGCTTCCTCGGCCTGGATGGCGGAGTTTTCCTCGCCGGAATTAATGACGATGCCGACGGTCTTAACCTCGGGGCAGAGGGTCTTCATCAGATCGACCTGTACGGTGACGGGGTTCATATCGGAGGCGCCGGTAACATTGGCGCCGGGGGCTTCATTGCTGGCAACCAGGCCGCTGGAAACATAGTCGGTCACGCTGGTGCCTACAACAGGGATATCGGAGGTCGCCTCGCGCGCCGCCTTAACGGCGTTGGTGGCGTTCGCCATGATCAGATCGACCTTGGAGGAAACGAACTGATTGACGATGGTGGTGCAGTTGGTCTGCTCGCCCTGGGCGTTCTGGACATTGAACTGAACCTTATCGCCCAGCTTCTCGGTGAGGAATTCCTTAAAGCCGCGGGTGGCTTCGTCCAGTGCGGGGTGTTCGGCCAGCTGGACAATGCCGATCTGGAACACCTTTTCATCGGGATTGGAAGGGGTGGAGGGTTTATTGCCGCAGGCGGCGAGGCCGGCGACCATGAGACAGGCGGCAGCTGCCGCTAAAAACTTTTTGCACTTCATAGTGATTGCTCCTTATCTTTTACTTTTGATTATTGATGTGATCTATCTGAAATCCCCCGCGGCCGGCCGTGCCATAGGGGGAAGCTCAGCAAAAAACAGAAAGCCCCTGCTTTTCCAGACTGCTCCGGAAAATACAGGGACGATAAAGGCTTTTATCGCGGTACCACTCTGCTTCGGGCGCTCCTTACGGGGGGCCCCTCCTTGGGCAGCTAACACTGTCCGCACGATGTAACGGTCGAACCCGGCGCAGCCTACTGTCCCTGAAAGGATGTTCGGTGCGCGGCTACCGAAAGGTACTTCATCCGCCGTACTCATCATTGCCTCGCAGCATCCGGCAACTCTCTGGAGATTTTGGGGCGGGTTACTTTTTTTCGGTCAACGCCTGTGTTTTTATGTTGTCTGTACTTTAGCACTTCTACTTGCGAAAGTCAATAGGAATTTTAGCGGAAATTTTACTTTTGGCGATGTGGGGGGAATTTTGGCGGGCGGGGAGATTCTTTTGGGCGATATGCACGAAAACGGAAATTTGATTTGGGCTAAATGACATTGAACAGGGTGGGATGGTTGAATTGCGGGGGCGATAGGGGTACAATAAGGGTGGAAATTTGGCACAGGCTGAAAGACCCTGTGCAGACCGACAGGATGGGGGCCCCGCCCCTGCGCCCGCAGGGCGCAGAGCCCGCCGCAGGCGGGCGGCCCGGCGGAGCCGGGCCGGGCGGGGCCCCATCCGGCCGGCTGCAGGGAGTGGAACAGGAAGGAGAAAAGACGATGGGTAAGATCGTGATCGTGGGTTCGGGGCCGGCAGGATGCAGCGCTGCGTTGTATGCGGCCCGGGCCGGGCAGGAGGTAGTGGTGATCAGTATGGGTATGGGCGCGCTAAGCAAAGCGGAGCTGATCCAGAACTACTATGGCTTTGAGGAAGGCATTACCGGGGCGGAGCTGTACCGCCAGGGTGTGGCCGGCGCCCAAGCGGTTGGGGCGGAGTTCATCACGGCGGAGGTGGTGGGGCTGGATTATACCGGCTCGCTGGTGGTGCAGACCACCGAAGGAGACTACCCGGCGGATGCGGTGATCCTGGCGACCGGGGCGGGACGCATTGCCCCCAAAATAGCCGGGCTGGCCGAGCACGAGGGCCGCGGGGTGAGCTACTGCGCCACCTGCGATGCGTTTTTCTACCGGGGCAAGACGGCGGCGGTGCTGGGCAGCGGAGAATACGCTCTGCACGAGGTGCAGGCCCTGCTGCCGCTGGCCGGGAAGGTCATCCTGTGCACCAATGGGGAGCCGCTGACGGCGGATTTCCCGGAGGGGGTGGAGATATGCACCGAAAAGCTGGCTGCAGTGGAGGGGGAGGAGAAGGTCTCTGCGCTGCGGCTGGAGAACGGCGAGCTGCTGCCGGTGGAGGGGCTCTTTGTGGCGCTGGGGGTGGCCGGCAGTGCGGCCCTGGCCCGCAAGCTGGGCGCTCCGGTGGAAAACGGCCGCATCGTCGTAGATGAAAAAATGCAGACCGGAATACCAGGTCTGTTTGCGGCCGGGGACTGCACCGGTGGCCTGCTGCAGGTGTGCAAGGCGGTGTACGAAGGCGCACTGGCGGCCACCGAGGCGATAAAAATGCTGAGAGGGAAGAAACGGTGATGATGAACTCCCGCGAGAAAAGGCCGAGCGAAGGGACTTGCTGATGGTGTGGTAAGGTTTTATAGAGAGAACGATCCCCGTCGCGGTAGAGATGCCGGGCGGGGATTTTATGATAGGGGAAGGCTTGTGCAGGGAGAGGGCCGCCCGCAGGGCGCCCCGGCGCAGCCGGGGCTGGGCGGCCGGAGGCCGCCCTACACAGCGCGAAGCGCTGTGGCCCTGCGGGCATTTTTCCCCCGGCACAGGCTGGACGAGGGGCAGCGTGGCAGAAAGCGTGCTGGCTGCAAAAAGGTCGACTCCGCCGCAGTACCAGGGTACCGGGCGGAGCCGCTTACTGTATAGAGAAGAGGATGAGTAGAGAACTGCTTAGATCTTCTCACGGCCGGGCAGCACGAAGTGCAGGATGATGCCGGCGATGGCGGCGAAAGCCATGCCGCTGAGGGTGATGGAGCCGAAGCTGATGGCAGCGCCGCCGACACCCAGGATGAGGATAGCAGCCGCGATGCACAGGTTGCGGGGCTGAGAGAAGTCGACATGGTGGTCAACCAGGGTACGGATACCGGTGGAGGTGACCATGCCGTACAGCAGGATGCCTACGCCGCCCAGAACTGCCTGCGGAATGGAACCGCACAGGGCATTGAACTTGGGGCAGAAGGCGAGCAGGGCCATCCACAGGGCGCCGAAGCGGACGATGGTGGGAGAATACAGGTGGGTAACAGCCAGAACGCCGGTGTTCTCGGAGTGGATGGTGAGGGAGGGACCACCGAGGCAGCCGGAGAGGACGGTGGAAACGCCGCAGGCGAATACCGAGCGATCCAGGCCGGGCTCGTGGGTAAAGTCCTTGCCGACGACGGTGCCGACCGCCATAACATCACCGATGTGCTCCAGACAGGGAACGATGGCGCAGGGGGCGATGAGGGCGATGGCTCTCCAGCTGAACTGGGGCAGGGTAAAGGAGGGAACGCCGATCCAGGCGGCCTCTTTCAGGGCGGTGAAATCCACCAGGCCGAAGGGAATGGAGATAATAAAGCCGCCGACCAGCGCGATGATGATGGTCATAACGCGGGTAAGGCCCTTGGAGAAGTTATTGACACCAACCGCGATAAGGAAGGTGATGATGGCGATGGGCCAGTTGGCCTCGGCTTCCTGCACGCCAACGCTGGCGAGGGAAAGGCCCAGTACCATGATGATGGGTCCAACGATGATGGGCGGGAATACGCGGGCTACACGGTCCTTACCCAGGATCTTGAGCAGCAGGGCAAACAGCAGATAAAAGACTGCCATGCCCAGAATGCCGCCCTGCGCGTAGGGGATGCCCATTTCGCCAACGACGGTGGAAACACCGGCGATGATGGCGAAGGAGCCGCCCAGGAACGCGGGGACCATCTTCTTATCGATGAACTGATAGATGATGGTGCCGATGCCGGCGCAGAACAGGGTGACGGAAACATCCAGACCGCAGAGGATGGGAACCAAGATAACACCGCACATGGCCAGGGTGTTCTGCAGGCCCAGGACGGCCTTTTGGCCGGTGGTAAAGTTATCGGAAAGGTCGCCATTGACACCGACGATCAGTTCCTTTTTTTCTTTTGCCATGGAATAATACCTCCTCAGATATATTTAGTATGGCTTATGGTTCAGCTTGCGCTGTGGTTGCAGTAGAACTCGGCCGCGCAGGAAAACTCATCCATCGGCATCTTATTGATGATGACGCGGAAGGGGGTGTAAGCCTCGGGGCCGGTGCGGATCATTTTATCGCCTACTTTTTCCAGCAGCTCCGCCTTGGTGATGGGGAATTTAATATCCCGCATGGCCAGCACCATATAGTGCAGGGTAAGCATGTAGGGCATTGGTTCCATGATCATTTTTCATCACCTCCGAAAGTATAGGCCTTGTACTGGTTACGGGTCTCGCCGTGGCCGCCCAGCTCTTTGCATGCGGCGCCGCGGTGACGGAACGAGTACAGGAAGGTATTGGTGGTGCTGCTTTCGTGCAGTTTATCCACCAGGCCGGGGTACAGGTCGGCCTTGAGCAGATAGGGGACCATCATAGGCGCTTCGGTAACGATGTTGCCGTCGGGATTGACGATCATGCTGTTGCCGAAGGCGGCGCAGGCATGCTCCATGCCGTAGCAGTTGGCACCGACGACATAGACCTGATTGCAATAGGCCGCGCAGCGGTTGGTGAGCTTCCAGGGCTCCTCCCAGGGGTTCATGTAGTGAGTGATGCGGACGACCACATTGGCGCCGTTATAGGCGGCCTCGCGCCAGATCTCGGGATAGTCGCCATCGGCACAGACGATGGTGGCGATGCGGCTGCCCTTGGGACCGGGGGTGACGGGGCATTCCCAGCCGGGGTAATGGCGCTCGGTGGGAATCCAGGGGTTCATTTTGCAGTACTGGTGTACCACCTCGCCCTCATCATTGATCATGATGGCGCAGTTGCCGGGGGCTTCGTGACCCTCCAGCTTAAGGATGACGCCAAAGATGCCCCAGACCTTCAGGCGGGCGCAGGCCTCCTTTAGGCGGCCAACTTCGGGGGAATCCAGCGTGAGAACGACCTTGAGGCGCTCCAGCGGGTGCATGCCCTGCACGCCGAACTCCGGGGAAACGAACAGATCGTACCCGGGGAAGCCGCGGGCGCCGATCTCCATGTACTGAATGATCTGATCAATGTTTTTGTTGACTTCATCCATGCAGGTGGCATGGATGGGTTCCAACTGAGCCACTACGGTGGAGAGGACTTCGGTTTGGGTGGGTCCGCCGCCGACGCCGTGGCTGCTGCCGATGATCATAGCGATTACCTCCTCTTGATTTCAGAAACATGATGAAACATGTTTCATGATTTGCAACCTTAAGATACGACAATAATGCGGAAAAGTCAATGGGAAAAGGCGAATCTTAGCGGGATATTGCGGATTTTTAGCGATATGCTAAAAGAAAAGGCATTATTTTTGTGAAACATTTTTCACAGAATGGGAGAGATTGCTTGCGAAATGGAAGAAAATGCGGTATAATATAAGGAAAGAGAAAACATTGTTTCATGACGGAGGTGGCGGACATCAATATAAGAGAGTTGGCGAGCCTGGCCGGGGTTTCGATCGCCACGGTTTCCCGTGTCATCAATAACCCGCAGCTGGTGCAGCCCGATACCCGGGAGCATGTGCTGGAGGTGATGCGCCGGGTGAACTACGCGCCGGCCTGGACGGTGGAGTCAAGACTTTCCGGAAGATCCCGGCTGATCGCTTTTTTGTTCAGCGAAAAGGACTACTATTTTTATTCCAGCATCCGGGATGGGCTGGAGTCTATTGTCGGGCTGCGCGGCTATACGGTGCTGTACTGCCCCATCGAGGCGGAGCCGCAGCGCCGCAGTCAGCAGCTCAAAACGATCTTTGAGCAAAAGCTGGATGGTGCGATCTGGGCTCTGCGGGATTTCCACCCGGAGGACATCAGAATGATAGACGAGCGGCAGGTGCCGCTGGTGCTGGCCCGTAAGTATGACAGTGCCCCCACCGACCGCTACAACTGCTGTTATATCAATTTTGCGGAGGCGAGCTACCGGATGACCCGCCATCTGCTGGAAATGGGGCACCGGCGCATTGGGCTGATGTTTGAGAATGTATCGCAGCAGTTTATGAACAGCTTTTGCCAGGGGTGGGAGCTGGCACTGAAGGAGGAAGCCGCGCCGAGAGAGGCTTCTCTGCTGCTGAACGCCCCAAACAGCATGGCGGGCGGCTATGCCAAGACGATGGAGCTGCTGGACGCGGGCGAGATGCCGGAGGCGGTCTTCTGCGCCAGTGATGAGCAGGCCTTTGGGGTGCTGAAGGCCGCGCACGAAAAGGGTGTGCGGGTGCCGGAGGAGCTGGCTGTGGCGGGCTTTACCGATTCCCCGATGAGCAACCTGTGTGACCCTGAGCTGACCACCATCGACCTGCCGATCTACCGGCTGGGGATCATAGCAGCGAGAATGCTCTTTGATGTGATAGAGGATACCGGCAGTGAGGTGACCCCCGGCGAGGTGGTATTGCAGCCCAAGCTGCGCATCCGCCGCAGCTGCGGCAACGAAAAGCCCATCAATGTACTGTTTGAATAAGAGGAAGGGAAGTTTATGGCCAAGCTGAGTACGCAATTTATGGGAATGGAGCTGAAGAATCCTGTTCTGGCTGCGCCCGGCCCCTGGACCGGGACGGCGGAGGGCCTGCAGGCGGCGATAGACGCCGGCGCGGGCGCGGTGATGACCGAGACCATTTCCCAGGAGGTATATCCCCGCCTGCCGCAGACCTGCTACCATGAGGGCGGGGCGGTATTCAGCACCTCGCTGTACAGCAACCTGACGCTGGAGCAGTGGGAGGTTGAGCTGGAAAAGCTGCACCCCGGGGACTGCAAGGTGATCGCTTCGATAAGAGGGGCAACGCCCAGCGAGCTGGCCTATGTGGCCCGAAAGGCGGAACGCATGGGGGTGGATGCCCTGCAGCTGGACCTGTACGCACCCATTGGGCCGGTGCTGGCGGAGCTGTATACCAGCCCGGATCTCATCGCGGCGCTGATTTCGGCGGTGAAAAATAAGGTCTCGCTGCCGCTGATGGTGCGCCTGCCCCACCATGTGGCGGATAACAAGAAATTCCTGAGGGCACTGGAAGCAGCCGGCGCTGACGGCATCTGTACCATCGAGAGCATTCGGGGCATCAGCGGGGTGGATATTGTGAACGCGCGGCCGCTGATGCCGACCCATGGCGGCTACACCGGCACCAATGTGCGGCCCATTACCCTTTCCGCCATTGCGGCGTTGAGCCAGAATTCTAATTTGCCGGTGGCGGCGACGGGCGGCTTTGACGCGGCGGAAAATGTGATAGAGGCGATAGAGCTGGGGGCCACCACGGTGATGCTGGGCTCGGCGCTGCTGGGCGGGTATGGCGTGCTGACCGAGACGGTGCGCCGGCTGGAGGAGTGGCTGGAGAAAAATGGCTATGGGGATATAGGGGCGTTGCGGGGCGCGGCGCTGCAGTATCTGCGCAGCTATGAGGAGCTGCACGAACGATAAGAAATAGGCCTCGCCGGGCGATACCGGGCGGGGCTTTTTGATATGCTGGGGGGAGTAAGATGCAGCGGCAAGGCGCCCGCAGGGCGCCCCGGCGCAGCTGGGGCTGGGCGGCCGGAGGCCGCCCTACACAGCGCGAAGCGCTGTGGCCCTGCGGGCGCTTTGCCGGCTGCACGGGCCGGGGATAGGAGGAAAAGGCGGCTTTTGTGCGCCTTAGCCAAAACGCAGGGGCTTTTTTGGGAGGATTTATTTCGTCCTAAGACTTGCAAGGGAGGCAGATATAGTGTAATATATTGTGTAGATAGTGCAAAATAACGCCCATATATTGTGTTTAGGATGCTAAAGCGCCGGACACAGGGGAAAGAGAGGAGAAACCGGCATGAAAGTCATTAAGAGAAACGGCTCCGAGGTGGATTTTGATATCACCAAGATCATTGCCGCGATTACCAAGGCCAATGATGTGGTGGAGGAAAGCGAGCGTATGACGCCCATGCAGATCCGCCGCATTGCGGAATCGGTGGACCTGGCCTGCCAGAAGATGAACCGTTCTCCTTCGGTGGAGGAGATTCAGGACCTGGTGGAGAAGCAGATCATGGCGCACGGCGCCTTTGAGGTGGCCAAGCGCTACATCACCTACCGCTATACCCGCAGCTTGGTGCGCCGCAGCAATACCACCGATGAGAAAATTCTTTCGCTCATTGAGTGCTGCAACGAGGAGGCCAAGCAGGAAAATTCCAATAAAAACCCGGTGGTCAATTCCACCCAGCGTGACTATATGGCCGGTGAGGTTTCCCGTGATATCACCAACCGTATTCTGCTGCCCCCGGATATTGTGGAGGCCCATAATGAGGGGATCATCCACTTCCATGACAGCGACTACTTTGCGCAGCATATGCACAACTGCGACCTGGTGAACCTGGAGGACATGCTGCAGAACGGGACCGTTATCACCGGGACCCTGATCGAGCGGCCGCATTCCTTCTCCACCGCCTGTAACATTGCCACCCAGATCATAGCGCAGGTGGCCAGCAACCAGTACGGCGGGCAGTCCATTTCGCTGACCCACCTGGCGCCCTTTGTGCAGGTGAGCCGGGAAAAGATCCGCCGGCAGCTGCAGGAGGAGATGCAGGAGGTAAAGGCGGACATCACCGAGGAGCAGCTTTCCAACATGGTGGAAAAGCGGCTGCGGGATGAGATCCGCCGCGGTGTGCAGACCATCCAGTATCAGGTGGTGACGCTGCTGACCACCAATGGACAGGCTCCCTTTGTGACGGTATTTATGTACTTGAATGAGGCCAAGAATGAGCAGGAGAAACACGATCTGGCGCTTATTATAGAGGAAGTGCTGCAGCAGCGGTACGAAGGTGTGAAGAACGAGAGCGGCGTGTGGGTGACCCCGGCTTTCCCCAAGCTCATCTATGTACTGGAAGAAGATAATATCTACGAAAACAGCGAATACTACTACTTGACCCGCATGGCGGCCAAGTGCACCGCCAAGCGCATGGTGCCGGACTACATCAGCGAAAAGAAGATGCTGGAGCTGAAGGTGGATAAGAACGGCGAGGGCCACTGCTACACCTGCATGGGCTGCCGCAGCTTCCTGACGCCGTATGTGGACGAAAACGGCAAGCCGAAATATTACGGACGCTTTAACCAGGGGGTTGTCACCATCAATCTGGTGGATGTGGCGCTTTCCTCCGGCGGTAACCTGGAGAGGTTCTGGAAGATCTTTGATGAGCGGCTGGAGCTGTGCCACCGCGCGCTGATGTGTCGCCACAACCGTCTGAAGGGAACCCTTTCCGATGCCGCGCCCATCCTGTGGCAGTACGGTGCCTGCGCCCGCCTGAAGAAGGGGGAAACCATTGATAAGCTGCTGTATGGCGGATATTCCACCATCAGCCTGGGGTATGCCGGCCTTTACGAATGTGTGAAGTACATGACCGGCAAGAGCCACACCGATCCTTCCGCCACCCCCTTCGCACTGGAAGTCATGCAGTACATGAATTCCGCCTGCAAGAAGTGGAAGGAGGAGCACAATATCGACTTTAGCCTGTACGGCACACCGCTGGAAAGCACCACCTACAAGTTTGCCAAGTGCCTGCAGAAGCGCTTTGGCATCATAGAGGGCGTGACCGATAAGAGCTACATCACCAACAGCTACCATGTGCATGTTACCGAGGAGATCAACGCCTTTGACAAGCTGAAATTTGAGGCGCAGTTCCAGCACCTTTCCCCCGGCGGGGCGATAAGCTATGTGGAGGTTCCCAATATGCAGCAGAACCTGGAGGCGGTGCTGCAGGTGATGCGGTTCATCTACGATAACATCATCTACGCCGAGCTGAACACCAAGAGCGACTACTGCCAGGTGTGCGGCTGGGATGGCGAGATCGAGATCGTGGAGCAGGACGGGAAGCTCATCTGGCGCTGCCCCAAGTGCGGCAACACCGACCAGGACAAGATGAATGTGGCCCGCCGCACCTGCGGATATATCGGGACGCAGTTCTGGAACCAGGGCCGCACCCAGGAGATCAAGGAGCGGGTGCTGCATCTGTAAACCATAGACGGCAACAAAGGGACGCTCTGTGGGGCGTCCCTTTGCTGGCGGGAAAATGGAGAGAGTATGAACTACGCGAGTATCAAAAACTGCGATATTGCCAATGGCGAGGGGGTGCGGGTGACGCTCTTTGTCAGCGGCTGCACCAACCATTGTGAAAACTGCTTCCAGCCGGAGACCTGGGACTTTGGCTATGGGGAGCCCTTTACCCCGGCGGTGGAGGATCAATTGATAGAGATGCTGCGGCCCGGTTTTATCAATGGGCTGACGCTGCTGGGCGGCGAGCCGATGGAGCCGCAGAACCAGCGGGCGCTGCTGCCTTTCCTGCGGCGGGTAAGAAAAGAGCTGCCGGAGAAAACCATCTGGGCGTTTAGTGGTTTTACCTGGGAGGAGCTGAATACCTCCGGCAGTCACCCCTGCTGCGAGGTGACGCCGGAGCTGCTATCCCTGCTGGATGTGCTGGTGGACGGACGCTTTGTGCAGGCGCTGTATGATATCTCCCTGCGGTTTCGGGGCTCCAGCAACCAACGCATTATTGATGTGCCAAAGACGCTGGAGAGCGGGAATTTGACGCTGTGGCAGGGATAAATAGCCGCAGAGAGCTGGCGGGCGCACCGGAATGGGGGAGGGCTGCCATCCCGTAAGGGGGCAGCCCGACATGAAATGGAGGGGCGCCCGCCGGATGGGGAGCGGGGGAATATAGAAAGCCGGGCAGGCGATGAAACCTGCTCGGCTTGTATTTTATGGGGAAGATCAGGCCTTCCACAGGCCATGGAGATTGCAGTAGGCGTAAACGCTTTCCACCTCATCCCCTTCGCAGAGGGCAAAGCAGATCTCGGGAGCATCGCCGGGGTGCAGCTCCTTGCGCTGGTTGCCCTGCTTGGTGTGGATGGAAACCCACTCGATGTAGTGCTCCGGCAGCATGGGATGGGCCACGGTACTGACCTTGACATGGACGACGCCATTTTCGACCGTCCAAACGGGGAGGTGTTTTTCTACAGCGGCATCGGTGGTATTGGGGATGATCTCGCTCATTTTTTCACCGCAGCAGACCACCGGTACACCGGCATCCTTTACCTTGGCGATGATATTGCCGCAATGTTTGCAAATATAGAATTTCTGTTCCATCGTGGATCCTCCTTTTCCAAATAGATGTTTTATCAGTAGTTTTCCTTGCGAACCTCAAAGTAGCTTTGAGGATGGGCGCAGACGGGGCAGACGGCGGGGGCCTTTTTGCCGATGACGAGGTGTCCGCAGTTGCGGCACTCCCACATGGTTTCTTCGCTCTTTTCAAAAACCCTCTGCATCTCGACATTGGAGAGCAGGGCGCGGTAGCGCTCCTCATGGGCCTTTTCGATGGCGGCGACGCCGCGGAATTTGCAGGCCAGCTCGGTAAAGCCTTCTTCCTCGGCCTCCTTGGCGAAGGTATCGTACATATCGGTCCACTCGTAGTTTTCACCCTCGGCGGCGTGCAGCAGATTTTGGGCGGTATCGCCCAGCTCGCCCAGGGCCTTGAACCACATCTTGGCGTGTTCCTTTTCATTCTCGGCGGTTTTGGTAAAGATCTCGGCGATCTGCTCATAGCCCTCTTTTTTGGCGACGCTGGCAAAGTAGGTGTATTTATTGCGGGCCTGGGATTCCCCAGCAAAAGCGGTCCACAGGTTCTTTTCGGTTTTTGTACCTTTCAGTTCCATGGTAATAGCTCCTTTCACGCAGTTGGTTTTGGTTTACGATGTTATTATAACAGGAATAGTTCCTAAAATCAAGAGGAAATTAAAAATAAATTTGACTGAAATGTGGCGGAGAGGGAATACTACCGGGAAAAGGAGAGGATGAGTATGAAGGAATTTACGGAATGCTGCACCGTAATTGCGGAAGGGGAGATCATAAAGGAGAGCCTAAACCGACTGGGCCGGGACGACCGCTGGCTGCGAGCCCAGCTGCAGCGGCAGGGGATCGCTTCTGCGGGGGAGGTCTTTTGGGGGATCAGCGATGGGGAGGAAGTGGAGCTGCACATGATCTTGTGATTGGCGGATGGGCGAAAGTGTGGTATAATAACGAAGAAAAAATCAAAATGTTTATACTAAAAGGATAGAAGTATGAAAAGAGTACTTTTTGTATGCAGTGGGAATAGACCAATAATCTCCACAAAACCCTTTGTTTAAGCCACTTTTCAGTAATATGAACCTCATTTTGACACCAGTTTGACACCATTTTTGGAATAAGGACATTGAGCCCCGATGCAAAGATCTAAACCCTTATATAGCCTCACAAGATTATTGCGAGATTATATAAGGGCTTACATATTGAGTAAAAAATACCCCGCCTTCGTCGGCGGGGAATTTTTTGTTGACAACTCTGTAAAATCGTGTAGAATATAAATTGTGGAAGCCAGCCGCCGCAGTTGAGTTTTTGCCAATCTTGTAGACGGCGGACGGTTAAAAGACGGTTGCCTTTCTACCCGTAAGGGCGGATATGGTAGAATATTGTAGCCCCTACGGGAATTTAATTCTAAAGGGGGTAGCCGATATGAACACTTTTCATGTTTTTGGAAGTGCTTGTAGTATTGCAGGATTTATTCTTATGATACTTATTGACATTTTATCCAAGAAAAAGAAAAAGTGAGCCGTCTGTTCGCACCAGATGACTCACTTCTCTTGGATAATCCTTGAGTATGTGTTTATAATTTGATCGCGGCAACCGTCTTGGTTTCCACGCTTTAATTGTAACAGATATTAAAAACTAATGCAATAGAAAAGGTAAACTTTTTAAACAATGGCTGTCACATTTTATCTGTGACAGCCATTTTCATAGATGATCTGCGCTTAAAGTGGCAGGGCACTTAATAGGGAACTTGTTTATAACATACAAGACAAATAAGTTCCCCAATTTTAAATATCTTCGGTTTCAACATGGTGATGCTTAAGTATCAGTCTATCCGGAATAGGCTGATACTCTTTTGAGCTATCTACATACGACCATGGGGAACCCTCTCTGTGAGTTATAGAAACGAGCAGCCAAGGAGCATAGTTGCCATATCTGTTAATGGTTTGCTCAATCGATCGCAGTTTCTCTAAGCCATCAACTGCGAAAAGTATTCTGCTTTTCGATGGCATCTCTTCGGCTGTGCTGGTAACTGGGCTGTCTGTTTCAATCGTTGGAGGATCTATGCGTTTGCTTCCACTTCGTTTATAAGCTTCATATACGCTATCGATCACGGGGCCATGCTCAAAAGCATAAATCCGATCTTCAAACAACCGCTTCCCAGTTTCACATAGATAATCAGCGTATGAAAAATAGACCAGCTTTTCCAAGGACAAGTGTGTGCATTTAATTTTCGAAAGAATATATATTGCAACATCAAGCCCTGTCAGAGTACGGCTTTTTTTGATTGTCTCAGCAAAAGCAGACACAGTTGGAATACATTTAACATCCTCAAAGAAAGGGTCATATCGTTGAACAGATTTCCAGTCTTTAGATCTAGTGCAAATGACATGCGTGGAAAGAGGAACATCTTTCCCGCAGGTTTCTTTAATCTCTTTTAAGATCCCGGCAATTGATTCTTTATTAAGCTTACTTTCCTCTACAATATCCAGCGCGATGCGAGTTCCTTCAGTATAAGAACTGCTCATTATAATGTAATGTCTAATCATCCAATGTTCCTCCTTTCTTGTTCTTCTTCTCCCATGCAGTATATTCTTGTTTATACTTCTTGTGAGATATTAAGTTGCTTTCCGAGTCACACTCGTTCCAAATCTGTAACTCCCAAGGAAAAGAATAATTGTCTTTTTTAAAGTAAAGATGAATCGCCCTGTAGTCTTGTTTCGACGAGTCAAGAATACGGTATTTATCGCCATAGGTCTCTCTTATGAAGCTAAAAATGTCATCAAAATCCATCGGTGGCTTTAAGAAGATTCTTACTCCAAACAAATCATTGATGCATCTGTTTATTTGCACTTTCCCAAATTCGTGGGCTTCTGTTTTGTAGTTTTGGATTTTAAACTCTATTGAATTCTGGGTTTTGACTCTTGTGGTAACTTCACACGAACAAACAAGCGCCAACTGCAACGCAATGTCCTTGCATTGATCATTCAGCATTCCAGCATATTCAATAACAGAATTATAAATTGGACTATCAACACTAATGCAAGAGACCATAGTTCTTTTGAGATTTACTGGAGCACCTCCAGTTTGGCGCTTCCATTCATCAGTCACCGAAACATATGAATCATCAATATGGTCAATAAGGACTTTAAGCGCTCCAAGACAATTTTCCATATATGCACCTCTTGCCGATTATACCGCATCCACAAAGATAAGTCAAATTACTATATCACGCAACAGAACCGTTCTTTACACGCTTAACAGTAGCCTCGATAAGAGCAGTAATATATCCCTCCAGGTCGCCAAAGGCTTCAGACAGATACTCCTTTGCATCCTCAGAGAGGATATCAGTCACAGCGTGCAAAGTCTTCTCAAAGGCGGCTTTTTGCGCCTCTGGAGTGAATTCACCGCTAGCCTTAATCGCATCAACGAAAGTCTGGTTAGTGGCTTCTACGCAATCTACGACGGTCTCTTTAAGCATGAGAATGTACTTTGCAAGAGTTTCATTCCTCGTGTCCTTAGCGGCAGCGTCCATCTTCTCCCGTATAACCTTAATCAAGAATACGGTCAGGACGCCCATGAGCGGGACAACAACGGTCTGCAAAATTTCATTTACAAGAGTAATCCAAGTAGTCTCCATAATAATACCTCCAATTATTTAATCACTTTCATATCTTTGTCTTCCGATGTCGCAAAGCCATCGGTGACAATCTGTACACTTTGATAGTCAGGCGGGGAAACCTTAGTATGAATGAACACGGCAGGGTTAACGGTAGAAGCAGTACCGGTTTTAAGAATGGTACCATTGCGACCGATAGTGGGCGTATAGCACGCATACTGTTCTCTGGCATCGGTATCAATCTCATAATGCAGATGAACTCCGGTGCTCAAAACGCCAGTCTTGCCCATTACGCCAATCTTTGTATCTTTGGTAACAGCCTGTCCCTCTTTAACCGCAATCGACGCCAAATGGAAATAGCGAATGATTACATCCTGCGGCTTGCCAGTATCCTCGTTCAGACACTTTTCGTACTTAATCGCTACGATGTTGCCGCAGATAGAATCCATGCCACATCGAATTACTTTACCGTCGCCAGATGCATAAATCGTTCTATCGCCCTTAATGGAAATCGCATCGTGACCATAATGGGTACAGCGGAATACCGAGCGGTACTTAGTGTTCATATAGCCGGATGTGATTTTCATATTGTTAATAGGCTGAATAAGAGTTTGATACGAAGAAGAGCTGCCCTGCGGCAGCTCTTTCTTAAACTCTTTTTCAAAATATTTAGGGACATCATTTGGCCCGACAAGGGTAGCGAGGGGATGGAGAATTGCCGTCTGTTCGTTACCAACTACAAGCACATCTAACGGATCAAGAAGGGTCTTGTCCGTAGCACCGGACGCAATGAGCAACCGGCTCGCAGACTCCTTAAACCCTACAGTATAGAATGGATACTTTGTATCGGTATCAACTTCCGTGTGAATGTGATTGTACCACTTGTGATTGCCGCTTACCTTTCCGATAGGAGTGTAAGCAGCCACACGGTCGCCCTTCTTCACATAGAGGGTAATCATGTGTGCATATGCATGAAAAATCGGCACGAGGTTTTCCAGGTAAGATACCAGTGACTTTCTCATACTCGGGCTCGGGGATAGATTTGACGGACGCTCAAATTAGGGTTATGTGTGCGGTGATAGCGGATGGACATTTTGCTAAGCACAGCGAAAAAGCAAAGACCTACAATAGAGCAAGACTGAATATTAAGAGGAAAGACAAACAGGAACGGCTCCGTAAGCTGCTTAGTGGGGCAGGAATTCCATAGGACGAAAAAAGATGGAACAACAGAGATTCTGAATACATAAACTTTCTATTTGAATCACCGGTTAGGACAAAAGTGTTCCCAAGCGAATGGTATGAATGCAGCAAACATCAGCTCGAAATAATTGTTGATGAGGTTAAGAATTGGGATGGATATATATCAAAGGGATCTACTCAATTCTTTACTACGGTAAAAGAGAATGCTGATTTCATTCAATTTGCGATGACTTCACTTGGGCATAAGGCTAGTATGCATGTTGATGATAGTCCAATGGCGCATAACCCGTAAAAGCACTAAAAGCAAAGGAGAGACATCACACACATCTCTCCCTTGCTTTTGCTGCCTGCGGGAACGCAGCGGCAGAGTAGGGGAGGGAAAATGAGCGCCGAATGGAGGACAGAAGTTGCAGCTGAATAAGCCTGAGCCCCATTCTCCCTGCATTGATGCACTTTCATTCGTGTTGATATTCCCACACATTTCTGCTACTATTAGCGAGGATACACTTAGAAGGGGGATCTTCCTTGGTTTCCCAGCATTATCGTACAAGAATTACAGAAAAGGAGAAAACACAAGGAAAGCCCAATGAAAGTAATGTATGATAAAAATAACATTGGACTAACAAAATGAAAGCTGCTGGGGAACAAAAGGGTAAAATTATATGAAGGTAATCATACACGATTTAGATGTTGGATATGAAAAACTATTGCAATCAAAATGCAATGAGTTAATTTGTGCAGACGGAAAGTATGCAGGTTGCCAAGGATGCTTTGCTTGTTGGACAAAACGCCCCACTGAATGCGTTATACACGATAGCCTAAAAGAAATAAGCTGCCTTGTAGGAAAGGCAGATGAGTTAGTTATCATAACCCAAAACTGCTATGGAACCTATAGCCCTGCAGTTAAAGCTATTCTTGATAGAAGTATTGGGCTTTCAACACCGCTCAGCACATATCGAGAAAAAGAAATGCACCATACACTCCGTTATGGGATACATGATGAAATAAAAATATTTGCATACGGCGAGTTCTTACAAAATGAAAGGGCGTCCTTTGAGTTGATGGCTCGAAGAAATGCGATAAATTATGGGTATAAAAAGTCGCAGGTCATATTTGCTGACAGCGTGGAGCAGGTGATGGAAAGTATATCATGAAAATAGTTTTTATTAATGGAAGTCCCAAAAAGCATTTCAGTGCCTCCAATTACTTTTTGAAACTACAAAGTGCTTTTGTCAGAGGTCAAGCTGTATTTCTTAAATTACGAAATAAAGGTGACCACAAAAACATTTTGGAGCAGATTATAGATGCTGACGCAGTCGTTTTTTCCATGCCCCTGTATGTGGACGGTCCGCCTTCACATATACTGGCGTTTCTACAAGACATGGAAATATTTTGCAAGGCTCATCATCTATGCTTGAAAATCTATGTCATTTCAAATAACGGCTTTATCGAAGGAAAACAAAATGCGCCGTTATTTTATGTTTTGAAAAACTTCTGTGTGCGAAGTGATATTCAATGGTGCGGTGGTATCGGAATTGGCGGAGGGGTCATGTTTAATGCGCTGAGAATCGTATTTTTTATTGAAATGGGAATATTCCTTCTCAGTGTTTTCATTAGTGGCATCTTTTACGGGAATTGGGTTCCGCCTGGGACAATTTACCGTTTCACAACCACCCTGCTGATAATCGCCCTTTTTCACCTTGGTGTGTTTTTTTATATGCTGAAAATGGGCAGGCAAATCAACAGGAGAGGCTTTTTTGCAGAAAAATATACACGTATTCTTCTGCCATCGTTTCTGTTTATTCTCATTGCTGATGTTTATTTTGTTATTGTGTCACTATTTAGAGGCGGCATATTTAGAGGTTGGCTAAAAAAGAAGTAGACAGATACCTTCCAGTAGAGGTAATGTACAATAAGTTGCGCAAATTGAAAAGAGCAAAAAAGGAGACATAGCTTGCAGGAACCGGTAATGCGCTGTATCTGTAATTGAGAATTGAAAAGCACAAGCATGCGTTTTGCGGACTGAAAGCCATTAAGTAAACACCACAATACATCGCCCTCCGATCACTCGACCGGAGGGTACACCTATATCCATTACAGCTCCATCTGTTTCCCGAGATAGCTCGCCGCCGCCTGAATGAGCTTCTGCTCGGCGTCGCCGGGACGGTCGCTTTCCTTGTTTTGCTGAAACATCACGCTGCCGCATACATCGCCGGAGGAGATGATGGGGGACTGCACCAGCGCGTAATAGGCAACGCCCTCAATGGGCTGTAACGGCTGCCCATCGCCCGCAGAGAAACACTTACGGTTCTCAATTTGATCCTCCAAGCCGTGAGACACCCGGCGCTCCAGTACCTCCCGCCGACTGATGCCGCTGACCGCCACCACATGATCCCGGTCGGTGATGAGCACCGGAAAACCTGCCGTGCGATACAGCACCTCACAATACTGTGCTGCAATGCTGCCCAGTTCGCTGATAGGGGAGTACTTCTTAAAAATGACCTCCCCCTCGTTGCTGACGAAAATCTCCAACGGGTCGCCCTCACGGATACGCATGGTCCTGCGGATCTCTTTGGGAATTACTACTCTCCCGCGAGTGTGTGATAATTGGACCAACACGGGAAAACCGCTTGATCAAGCCATTTTTTCGTGTTCGCAATTCCTGTATGACCGATTTTTTGAGAAATTCCAGAATAAGGAAGGTGAAATAGGGCAAAAAAACGCTTAAAAATGAGTGCCGACCAAAGCCTGCCATCCAAGTATATTTTTGAAAAAGAAGGAAGCTTTGACGATAAACGGCAAGAAGCAAAACATCAGAAGAAAAGACTTCATCAAGTTTGCTCAAACGGCAGGAATCCTGGAAAAGTCTGTAGAGAAGAAGATTGATAAAATTGTAAAGCTCAAGGATAAGTATGTGGCTATGTGCCATAATTCATATCTACCAGACTCAATGAAGGTTCTTCTTGAAACGCTGATAACGGAGAGAATAGCGGTTTTAGCAGGTCTTTCTTAAATACCATATGAATCAAGGAGCTGATGCAGAGCGTTTACATTCTGCATCAGCTCCTTGCGATTATTTAGTCCCATCTCTGTAATTATGTATCATAGACAGTTTGAACTTTGTTTTACAAAGTTTGTTCGAATATACTGATTATCATAGGGATAATATCATCGCTCTGAACCAGCGCTGACTGTATCAGAATGGCCTCAAAAAGCGTTAGCAGCTCTTTGGCCTTTTTGGGGGGATCTCCGGTAGAGTGCGTTTTCCTATTAAAGTACGCTTCAATAGCTTCAATTTGCTCATTGCGGTGCCTAATTATCATTTCCTTTATCTCAGGCATCGAGAGAGAAAGGGTATAAAGCATCAGGATAAACTTATTCTGTTCTTGGTCGAAAAGCGTTTCGCGTAAAAGGACAATACGATCTTCATTATTCTTCAGATGTAAAAGTTCATCGAGCTGGTTCGATACTTCATGCAGGGCAATATCCGCGATAAAGAAAAGTATTTTATCCTTGCTGTTGAAATAATAATGTACAAGGCTTGTAGTGAGACCTGCTTGCCGTGCGATGTCCTTTACTGATGTAGATTCATAGGAACCCTTTTGAATCATACATGTTTGTAACGCACGTCCTATCTCAATACGCCGTTGCCCTAGAATTAATGTTCTGGCCATTTAAAACTCTCCTGTTTTGAGGCTTTATATAACACCCATTTAAAATTACTGTAGCTGGAGATGCGTAACACAGAGTATATAAACTGTTAAGTAGATATTATTAAGAGGAAAACGCCCAATATAGGGCGTTTTCTTGACTTGAGCAAATTGATATGGAAGATCAATAGAAATGTTTTGGCGAGACCAAAAGTAAAGCGATGAGTTACTTTGGAGTGCTATATAGGTGTTGGGTTTTGATAAAAAGGTGGGCACATATGATTGCATTAAAGTGGAAAAAAGCGAAAAGAGATTTCGTGACTGTGCAGAGCAAGAAATGAAGCTTGTCAATTTGCAATGATTGATTATTCGAGAATTAGTTTGCAAGAGATTCAATCAAAAATTCCTCTATTGCAGGAGTCCACCAGTACAAATATCCGGCCTGTGTGGGATGGATGTCATCAGACATATAGAATTTGAATGTTTCATCATCCACCTTAGCATTAAGTTCTTCATCTTCAAACATATTGAGAACCTTGAGGTTATCCCACTTCCCGGTTAGTTCTTCTGTTTTATGAACCATATCTCTGTATGCCGCAGTATACGCTTCATCTTTTTCGCGGAAAGCAGTGCCGCTGTAAGCAATGACAACTGCATCTGGCCAAGTTTCTTTAGCATATGCACAAGTGGCCTCAACAGAACCTACATATGTTGTCAAATCAAAATCATCCGAATTAAAAGAATCACTGATTTCACCAAGGTTGGAACCTAAAGTCGCATCATTGCTGGAAATCTGTATGAGAATCGCATCGAAATTATCGGAAGCATCATATTTTTTAAGGCGAGGAACAAAACCGGTACCCCACTGAATGAGGCGGTTCTTGAGGCCGGTATTAGTATCAGAAGTCCATTTTGATCCAGAGATGGCATCCTTCACGATATCGCAGTTCTGTCGCAACTCAATATAGTCAGAGAAAGAAACCCTTTCAGCACACCAGCCAAGAGCCACAGAAGAACCAAGAGAAAGGATTTTCTTTCCTTCGAGGGGTCTTTCTTCAAGAGGGGTTTGAGCTGAAAGTGCCGTTTCTGCATTATTTCCAGGAAGAACAGCAGGACGCATTCTTTCTAGCGCAAGAAGACCGCATATTCCGAACGCTACCCCGTAGATGATTATAGCAGCCATAACAATGGATATACTTATACGGAAAATCTTCTTCTTCTTTGCAGACTTTTTAATCTTGTCGGAAGGATCACCGGAAACATTATCAACCTTTTTCCCTTCGAGAACATTCTTAAGAGCCTGCTCAAAGATAGGGGTAATTGCTTCATATCCCTTTCTTGTGGGGTGAATTTCGTCATTGCGGAAAGATATTCTGTTAAATTTCATGTTGATGTCTTCATTATTCCAAAGACGAACAACATCTATTTCCCACTTTTCCGCAATGGCATCGAGAGCCTCTACCATTCTGGCGTAGGCTTTAGAAGTGTAATAGGGATTGGTATAAAAAACCACGGGGCAATTCCAGGTTTCCTTGGCGTAAGCGATGATATACTCGATAGCACCGCAGACGGTTTGGGTATCAAAGGAATCGATGTCCTTGGAATCGGATATGGTGCCAAGAGGCTTGCGCTTGGTAGCATCGTTTGTTGAAAGCTGGCAAATAAACACATCGCAAGGTGTGTTCTTATCTATCTTTTTTAGTCTCGTAATATAGTTCTTTTTGCCTTTTTCAACGAGTGTTGTTCCACTTACAGCCTCTTTGATAACATTTGAATGATTACGAGCTGCAATCATATCGACAAAGGATTTGCCGTATGCTGCCATTCCCTTTGTTACAGAAGATCCCAAAAATATAAAATTTTTTCCGGAAAGTTCATTCTGTTCATTAGAACTTTTAATTTTTCTAAAGTTGCCAATGTTCAACCATCCGAAAATGTAAATAAGGTAAAATAAACCGACAATTGCCATTCCGATGGGTACAAGTAAAATGCCAATAGCGTCCATATACGCCGAAACAACATGGTAAATCATTTCAAATGTTATGTTCATGAAAGACATATATTTTTCTCCTTTTCTTTTAGATTATCAAATTTCAGCTGCAGCATATTAAGTATATAATTAGACCACCTTTGATGAAAGTGAAAATAATTCATCAAAGGTGGTCTATATTAAGAAAAAAATGTGAAATTTGGCACTGATAACTTATAAGAAAACTAAATCAACGAAAAATGTGTTAAATATACACCATTCCATGAATGTTGTCCTTGAAGAAGTCGTTTGTAAACAGCAAGTGGGCCTCATTAAGCGTTAATTTTGAAGTTATCAACTCTTTTAAACGAAGCATAGGAAGTATCGATATTGCCCTTGACATATATCTGGGGTCATCTTTAACAACACGAATGGAAACCTCACTCATGTAAAGTTCTCCCAAAGATATCGGGAGTGAAATATCAGGAGGATATCCAATAGGAATAACAAGAGTTCCCTCATTGGTAATAAGAGACATTAATCTTGTCAGAAGCGAAGCATCTCCCTCGGTATCTATTATAGCGCGAAAGCCACGGCTGCTTTCTGGGAGAGATAAGAGTACCGACGAAAGTCGGTCCGTACTCGGATTAAAAACATAATCTGCTCCAAATTGTTTTGCATATCTACTTTTGACGCTATCTGAAGAAAAAACGGTTATATTCGATGCCCCGGAGATTTTCAACAGCTGAATTAAAACCATTGATGTTACATTTGCCCCAATAACCGCGACTGAATCTCCTGCTCGTATTTTTCCGGTTTCGATAGCCCTGAGCATTCTGGCAACTACAACAGCAAAGCATGCTTCATCAAAATCAACCGTGTCGGGAATCGGAAAGATTTGAGACGCTTTCCAAACAAAATATTCGGCCATCCCACCAAAAGGATGGTACATATTAGTGCACATAGTAGGGCGGCCTTCGATACATTCTACGCATTTTCCACAGTTTGCACGATAAAAACCTGTAACTCTATCACCAATTTTGAGATTTCTAGAAAGAGCACCTTTTCCTATTTTTTCAATAACGCCGCTGGATTCAAGTCCCATAACAGTCATTTTTGTTCCGAAAGAAGAGGAAAATGAATTTGTGCTTACAGGCCGCAAATTCAATGAAAACATGGAGTCTGTGCAGCATTTTACTTTAACAAGAATATCTTCATCATCCAACATTATTGGAGGCGGAACATCTATAGTTTTATACTTGTGGTACCCGAAATGGCAAAGCGCTTTCATAACTTCTGTGTCCCTTCTGTCTCACTAAAGAGTCCGTATACTGGGTAGGAGTAACGCCAATGGTTTTCTTAAACTGTTTAGAGAAGTATTTAGAATCCGAAAATCCACATAGTACACTTACATCTTTTACCAACACTCCCATTTGCAACAAATAACATGCTCGGTTTAGCCTAATTCCAAGAAGAAACTCAAGCATAGTACAGCCGACTTCGGACTTGAAACACTGACAAAGGTAACCACGACTCACATAAATATGTTTCGCAATAGAGTCTGCTGAAATGTCCTTTTCCAGATTTTTTCGCATAAAGTGAATAGCATCTCTGATTCTTGATGAATATTGTCCCCCTGTAGCTTCCAATAAGGAATTAGCTGTTGACATTGCCATATCGAGAGAATTTTCTATATTGGATCCCGCATTTAGCTTCTTGAGAATAATCGGACATGGCAGTGTTATATTTTTGCAATAGAAAATTTTATTAAGACTGTCCAACGCAAAACTATATGCCTCAAAATTTAATGAAGGGCGTACAATTCCCTCGAAAATTTCATATAGCAGTTGATTTATATCTTGGATATCCCTTTCGTTAACAGCAAATTCAATAGCAACCAAGTATTTTTTCAATGTGTCGTAATCCACAATTTTCGGTAAAGTGAGTTGCGGAAGAACAGTCACATTATTTCCGGACTCAAAAAAGCATTTTATATCATTTTTGAAACTATAGGCATTAATAATCTCAACAACCGGGGCATCTTTTGATATTCCATGAATAACAAAAGTGTGCGTACTGTATTCATCAAATAAGTTGTTAATACATTCGATAGCATTGTTAATCATTAATTTTTCTGTGTGTTTAACAAAAGCGATACATAAGTTCTGCTGGCTTATATCCAAACGATGTTCGCAATTAATAAAAAAGCCTGCAAATTCACGACGCTCATTTTCAGTGAAACTGCCAATATTGGGATTGCGAACAGTGATGAATATACTAAAATGTTCAAATGGAACATTAGTGGGATTTAATGCGCTTGAACAGCGGGAGATTGGCGTACAGTTGTTCGAAGAATCAAAAATACTTTTCAGTTTTTTGGGGCTGATATCATCATTTGATAATTTACCTATGATATTTTGACTGTATACCGGATTATTTACACTTTCCTTGTTACACAGAAGAATTATACGAGAACAAATCTTGTCCGCTTCAAGTCTGGATGCAAAAGCTATTCCATCGAACAGTGGGGAACTTTGCTCTATAATAATATAATCAGGTTCCATCTGATAGGCTTTTTGGAGTGCCGATGTGGTAGTTCTTGCCTCTCCAATAAGAATAACGGAGGGAATATCATCAATTGCGTATCTAAGACTTACCTTAGATGATGTAATATCCGAAAATATCAGTACGCTCTTCAAGATATCTTTCCTCCAATTGTCTTGTTACTAATATAATAGGGGGGTTATTTATAAGAAAGAAATAACATTTTTCGAAGGATATGTCAACCCTTTTGAAAATTAGTACAGAGATAATTTGGTGAGATTCCTTTATAACGAATATACACAAAACGAAAAATCCCGAACAGTTGCACGGGATTTTTTGAGACGGCTGGCAGAATCGTAAAGCTCAAGGATAAGTATGTGGCTATATGCCATAATTCATATCTACCAGACTCAATGAAGGTTCTTCTTGAAACACTGATAACGGAGAGAACAGCGGTTTTAGTAGGTCTTTCTCAAAATTAAATACCGTATGAATTAAGGGGAGTGTCGCAGAACATTTACATCCTGCGACACTCCCCTGTTTTTGGTTGCAATCAAAGGAACTTGATAATAGAAGTTATCTTTTCCGCTGTTTGGCTAAGACTTTTTCCGCGATTTGGCTAAATATTTTTCGGCGATTTGGCGGATAATTAATCCGATGGTTGGCAAGTAGCAAATACAACGATTGAATTTAGACCACTCAATATAATGTCTCCAATGTAGATGATGGTTTCAACGGATTCAGTAAATGCGGCAAATAATTTCATCCCTCGCTTGCCTTGAAGATCCGGTTGTTCTCCAATAATTCGTCAAATGATACCGGTGCGAATCCGTTGATATCAACTCCCGCATTAAGCGCATGCGGCATTTGCCGAAGCAACGGCCAGTAGCAGTCATTTCGGTTATTGTGGATGTGTCCATGAATATGAAATGTACCCTTGTTACAGCCGTTCCAGGACATCATTGGATAATGGCACAGTGTATTTTTACAACCTTTGTCGTTGATCTCAGCCATTAGTTGTACCGAAATGAAATGATCGGATAAGTTGATTCGCTTCATCCAGTCTTTATCATGGTTTCTTATCGCAAGACTGGTGTTCTGGTATTACATTGACTGGCGGCGACCCTCTGTCCCTTGCAAATATTTGGGATACAATGCACCTTATCGACGCTATCAAAAAATCATTCCCAAGCAAGAATATTTGGGTTTACACCGGTTCTACTTGGGATACCGTAAAGCAAAAACCAGGCATTGAACAAGTTGATGTTTTGGTGGACGGAGAATACATAGACGAACTCAAGTCACCGGATAAGCATTGGGTAGGTTCCAGCAATCAGAATGTGATAGATGTAAAAGTGTCGATAAGAGAGAACAAGTTAGTATTATGGAAAGAAGGCTAAAAAAGATGGAAGACATGGTAACAATTAAAATCAAGTATTTATCAAAGGATATCGACGACCTAAAATACATAGATGGCAAAAGCGATTGGATTGACCTGCGTTCTGCGGAAACGGTTGAGATGAAGGCGGGCGATTTTAGGCTCATTCCGCTGGGTATAGCCATGGCGTTGCCGGAAGGCTATGAAGCGCACATTGCACCCCGCAGTTCTACATTCCGCAACTATGGAATCATTCAGACCAACTCCGTTGGAGTTGTAGATGAATCATATTGCGGAGACGAGGACGAGTGGAAACTGCCAGTCTATGCAACGAGAGACTGCCGAATTGAGATGAATGACAGAGTTGCACAGTTCAGAATTATGAAGCACCAACCTGCGATTGATTTTGAGGAATGTACAAGACTTAATAAAGAATCTCGAGGTGGGTTTGGATCGACAGGGAGGAAGTAATATGAATTGTACGGTGCCAATTTAGGAGAAGTCAAACCTGACCCTTGAAGAAGCTGCGGCTTACTTTGGGATTGGGATATGCAAGCTGCGGGAGATAACCAATGAACCGAATTGCAACTTCGTCCTGTTTGTGGGAAGTAAGAGATTGATAAAGAGAGTTCCCTGCGAAAAATGGTTGGCTCAGGCATATTCAATATGACCTCATGGACAGAAAAGCCCCGATGTGATATAATATCTTTCGCATCGGGGCTCCGAAAGAAAGGAGCCTATCATGGAACGCAGAAAAGATAGTAAAGGACGAGTATTGAAGAAAGGAGAGAGCGAAAGAAAGGACGGGAGGTACCAATACAGGTATAATGATGCTTTTGGCGCACGGAAAACGGTATATGCTAATGGTTTGAACGAACTTCGCGACTTAGAAAAACGGATTGAAAAAGACATCGGAGATGGAATCGACTATAGTAAAGGGCAAATGACGGTTTACGAGCTTGTAGAAAGGTATCTTTCACTAAAGCAAGGAGTGCGTTATAATACAAGAATAGGATACAACTTTGTTAGTAACATACTCGGGAAAGAGCCATTTAGTCGATTAAAAGTGTCAAATGTCAAAGTGTCAGATGCTCAGAAATGGATTATAAAAATGTACAACGATGGGAAGGGATATAGCACTTTGTCGTCTATTTGCGGAGTAGTTAAACCAGCGTTTCAAATGGCGTGCAACGAGGATGTCATTAGGAAAAACCCTTTTGATTTCAAAATTACGGATGTAGTTCCCAACAATTCAAAGAAAAGAGAAGCTCTAACAGAAGATGAACAAATCGAATGGTTATCATTCATTAAGAACGATAAAACATATTGCAAGTATTATGATGAATTTGTTGTTCTACTTAATACTGGAATGCGTGTGAGTGAATTTTGCGGTCTTACCAGTAAGGATTTGGATTTTAACAATAGAAAAATAAATGTTGATCACCAGCTTGTCAGAGAACGAAATGGGAAATACTATGTTGAAAAAACAAAAACACAAGCGGGTTGTCGTTTTATACCAATGACGAACGAAGTATTCCAAAGCCTTAAACGGATAATAGAGAACCGACCAAAATTGAAAATTGAACCATTTGTAGATGGATATACAGGATTTATCTTAGTTGATAAGAATGGGAACCCAAAGATTGCGCTCCATATTGAAAATGAAATAAGGTGGTCTTTGAAAAAGTATAAAAAGCTGTTTCCAAACAAACCACCAATTATTGTAACTCCACATGTTCTTCGCCATACATTTTGTACAAATATGATAAATGCCGGGATGGACGCAAAGAAACTTCAGTATTTAATGGGACATTCCGATGTCAGTACGACATTAAATATTTACACTCACATGGGGTACGAAAAGGCGTCAGAACAAATGCTAAAAATCTATGAAAATGCAAACTGATTTGACACCATTTTTGACACCATTTTAGAGCAAAAATACAAACATTTTTATATAGTTTTATAAACTGTAAAATAATAACAGAGCCAAAAACCCGCATGAATATTAGGTTTTATAGAGGTGAAACGGATTATATCGGCATGAAAAGAGTACTTTTTGTATGCAGCGGAAACATCTGCCGCAGCCCCATGGCAGAGTTTGTGTTCCGGGAGATGGCCCGACGGCGGAGATTGACCGATGCGGTGGACTGTGAAAGCGCAGGGACGAATGTATTTGCGCCCAACAGCCCAGTACATAATGGCACGGTGCGGCAGCTGCGCCGGGAGAACATTCCCTATTACCAGCGGGGCTCCCGCAATGTTACCGCGGCGGATTATGGGCGGTTTGACTACCTGCTGGGGATGGAACGCAGCCATGTGGCGGCGATGGAGCGGCAGCTGGGCGGCGACCCAGAGGGGAAGATGCGCCGGCTGTTGGATTTTACCAGGTACCCACGGGATATTGACGACCCGTGGTACACGGGGGATTTTGTAACGGCGTACCGGGATATTGAGGCGGGGTGCGCGGCACTGTTGGATGAGATGTTCCCGGGAAGTGGGGAGAAAAAGCGATAAGGAAAGACACCCGGTGGGGTGTCTTTTTTGCTGCGTGGCGACCGAAGGGAGCCCGCAGAGACAGAAATGTGTGGGGGCGTGCGGCTCCGCCGTGAACCGAGATGCCGCAGTAATAGGTGGAGGCAATAAAAAGGCACCCGCGAAGGGTACCTTTCGTTAATTACAGATCCAGTTTGCAGTCGCCGGGTTTGATCCAGCCGAGGCGGCGCATAGGCAGGGCAATGAGTGGAGTAAGGACAGCCGGCAGCACAAAGCAGACGAGGATGAGTCCAAGCCAGTGGAACGCGCCGCCAAAGCCATCCCAGCTGAGAATGCCGATGGGGCCGACCAGACCGCAGGTACCCATGCCACTGGCAATGGCAATGCCGTTTTCCAGGCGGAAGATGCAGGTAGCAACCGGACCGGTAATAGCGGCGGCCAGGGTGGGCGGCAGCCAGATGCGGGGATTTTTGACGATATTGCCCATTTGCAGCATGGAGGTGCCCAGCCCCTGTGCGACCAGGCCGCCCCAGCCATTTTCGGCAAAGCTCATGACGGCGAAGCCGATCATTTGGGCGCAGCAGCCAGCGGTGGCAGCGCCGCCGGCCAGACCGGTGAGGGTGAGTGTAAAACAGATGGCGGCAGAGCTGATGGGCAGGGTGAGAACAATGCCGACCAGCACCGAGACCAGGATCCCCATCCAGAAGGGCTGGAGCTGGGTGGCATGTTCGATAAGCTGACCAAAGCCATTCATGAGAAGGCTGACGCCGGGACCAATGAGGGTGCCAATGCCAAGTCCGGAAAGAATGGTGACAGTGGGGGTGACGAGAATATCAACTTTAGTTTCGCGGCTGACGGCTTTGCCAAGTTCCGCGGCGACAATGACAGCAAAGAATGACCCCAGCGGGCCGCCGACTGAGTAGGAGCCGAGTCCCACGGCGCAGAGAGAATACAGGACCAGCGGAGGAGCGGAAAGGGAAACACCGATGGCAACGGCAATGGCGATACCGGTGGCGCTGCTGGCGTAGCCTGCGGCGGTGACAAGCCAATCCCAGTGGAACTGATCGCCAAGCGTATCCAGTATGGTGCCGATGAGCAGAGAAGCGAACAGGCCCATGGCCATGGCGCTCATGGCATCGACAAAATAGAGCTTAGCGGAGGGCTTGATATTTTTGCGGGCAAGGAATGCGGAAAACCCGGCGGAGATGGACATTATTCTGCCTCCTTTGCGTGCTCGAGCGCCAGCTTGCAATAGGTTTCGGCGTTTTCACGGTTATGCTCGATCTGCACGGGGTGCAGTTCCGAAATGGCTTTGGCGGGGATGCCAACGATGAGGGAACCATCCGGGAAATGCGCGCCGCCGGAGACGACGGCCCCGGCCCCGACAATGCTGTTTTTGCCGATGACGCAGCCATTGAGCAGGACCGAGCCCATGCCGATGACGGTATTATCGCCGACAATGGCACCGTGCACCACGGCATTATGGCCGATGGAAACGCCTTCCCCTAAGGTGATGGGGTAGCCGCGATCGCCGTGCAGGGTGCAGTTATCCTGTACATTGCTGTTTTTGCCGATGGTGATATGGTCCAGGTCGCCGCGGATGACGGCGCCGTACCACACGCTGGTGCCTTCGGCCAGGGTAACATCGCCGAGGATGGCGGAATCGGGTGCGATAAAAGAGGCTTTCTTGGTATCGGGATGCTTTTCTCCCAGGGATTTGATCATGGCAGGGAACCTCCTGTATGGTTTGTAGGAATGGGAAGGAGCAGCGCGGCCAGGCCGCCCGCAGGGCGTTCCGGCGAAGCCGGAACCGACGGCGCGAAGCCCCGTCGAGCCCGCCGCAGGCGGGCTGCCCTGCGGGCGGTCTGACGGCTGCCGCGGGCTACGGCCAAGAGCAGCGGCCCATTAACTGTGGGTATTGTAGCATTTTGCGGGACAGCAGTCAAACAAAAGGGAAGCAAGCAGCAAAGTTTTCCGAAAAAAGGGGGCAAAAAGGGATAGCCAAGGCCATTTTTTTCTGATATACTATATAGGCAATTTGCAAACGGAGAATTTTGCAGAAGAATAAGGAGTGTAAAAACTATGGCTATGGAAAGAACTTATATCATGCTGAAGCCCGACTGTGTAAAGCGGGGCCTGATGGGAGAGGTCATTTCCCGCATTGAGCGCAAGAACTACAAGATCATTGACGCCAAAATGATGATGCTGGATGAGCCGATTCTGCGCGAGCACTATGCCCACATCGCGGATAAGCCTTTCTTCCCGGAGATCGTCACCTACATGACGAGCGGTCCCGTCCTCGCGATGATCGTAGAGGGTGACAACGCCGTAAAGGGCATGCGCATCATCATGGGCGCCACCAAGTTTGAGGAAGCGACTGCCGGTACTATCCGCGGCGACTATGCCTGCTGCACCAGCGAAAACCTCATCCACGGCTCCGACTCGGTCGAAAACGCCGAGATCGAGATCAAGCGCTTCTTTGGTTAAAATAAAAATGACAGGCCGCCGGTATCCGCACAGGGTACCGGCTTCTTTTATCGGCAAAATGCAAAAGCCCCCACCCGCGAAAGGGTGAGGGCTTTTATGCCAGGCCTTATTTTTTCTCGGCTTTCAGGGCCTCGATCATCATGGGAACGACCTTAAAGAGATCCCCGCAGATGCCGTAATCGGCAGCCTCGAAGATAGGAGCGGTCTCATTCTTGTTCACGGCGATGATGCACTCGGAGTCCTGCATACCGGCCAGGTGCTGGATGGCACCGGAGATACCCAGAGCGACATAGATCTTGGGACGAACGGTCTTACCGGTCTGGCCGACCTGATGATCAGCAGAGAGCCAACCAGCATCCACAGCGGCACGGCTGCCGCCTACTACGCCGCCGCCCAGGGCCTCGGCCAGCTCCTCGGCCAGCTTGATGCCAGTGGGAACATCCTTACCGATGCCGCGGCCGACCGAAACGATGACCTCGGCGCCGGTCAGATCGACCAGATCCTTGGCCGCCTTGACGATCTCCAGGACCTCGGTCTGCAGGTCGGAAGCCGCCAGCTCGACGGGATACTTCTCGACAATGACCTTATCAGCCTTGGCCTGGTCGAAGGGGGCGCGCTGCATAACGCCGGGACGAACGGTAGACATCTGGGGACGGAAGCGGGGGCAGATGATGGTAGCCATCAGATGGCCGCCGAAAGCGGGACGGGTCATCTTGAGGTGGGTGCCCTCATCAAACTTCATGTTGTCCACATCCATGGTGGAGGTGGTCTTTAGGAAGGCCTTGTACTTCTCCACATCCACATCCAGGTGGGTGCAGTCGGCGGTCAGGCCGGTGTGCAGAGTCGCCGCGCAGCGGGGGCCCAGGTCACGGCCGATATTGGTGGCGCCGATGAGCATGATCTCGGGCTTCTTTTCCATTACCACATCGCAGATGACCTTGGTGTAGGCATCGGTGGTGTAGTCCTTCAGGAGAGGGTGCTCGCAGACGATGATACGGTCGGCGCCGTAGCCGCCCAACTCTTTGGCCAGCCCCTCTACCTTATCGCCCAGCAGCAGACCGCACAGCTCGACACCCAGGTCATCGGCCAGCTTGCGGCCTTCGCTGATGAGCTCAAAATCGGTGGGCATCAGTTTGCCCTCGCGCTGCTCGCAGAATACCCATACGCCCTTGAAGGCGGTGGGATCGGTATTCACAAAAGTAGACATAGTCATTTTCTCCTTTCTATCAGATGATGTGCTTCTCTGCCAGCAGAGAAACCAGCTTTTCGCAGGTCGCCTTATCAGCGCCCTCCAGCATCATGCCGGCACCCTTCTGAGGGGGAGAGAAAGACTTGTAAACATTGGTGGGAGAGCCCTTGAGGCCGATGGTATCCAGCTCGATAAGCGGATCATCCTTCAGGGTCTCAAAGTTGTAGATCTCCAGAGGCTTATTGTAGCACTCGAAGATACCGCCGACGCTCATGTAGCGGGGAGTATTCAGCTCCTTGATGCAGGTGAGCAGGCAGGGGGTGTGGGTCTTGATGGTCATGTAGCCATCCTCCAGCATACGCCGGCAGATGACATGCTCCCCATCGACCTTGATCTCGGAAACATAGGTGATCTGGGGCATCCCCAGCTTTTCGGCGATCTGGGGGCCTACCTGGGCGGTATCGCCATCGATGGCCTGACGGCCGCAGAATACGATGTCACCCTTTTCCACGCCGATCTTCTTGATGGCGGCGGCGAGAATCTGGCTGGTGGCAAAGGTATCGGAGCCGCCGAATTCACGAGCGGAAACCAGAACGGCACGGTCGGCGCCGCGGGCCAGCAGCTCACGCAGCATCCCCTCGGCGGGAGGGGGGCCCATGGAAACGACCACGACCTCGCAGCCGGTTTCGTCCTTGAGGGTCAGGGCAGCCTCGATGGCATTGAGGTCATCGGGATTGGTGATGGTATCCATGGAGGCACGATCCATGGTACCGTCTTCTTTTACAGCAACCTTACCGGAGGTATCCGGTACCTGCTTTACACATACGATACATTTCATAATGGCTTACTCCTCCTATCAGTTGACCTTTAGATTGGCAGCGATAACCATGCGCTGAACCTCGGAGGTACCCTCGTAGATTTCAGTGATCTTGGCATCACGCATCATGCGCTCCACGGGGTAATCACGGGTGTAGCCGTAACCACCAAAGAGCTGTACCGCGCGGCGGGTGACATCGCTGGCAGCCTCGGCGGCAAAGAGCTTGGCCATGGCGGCATCCACGCTGTAAGGCTCGTGGGCGTTCTTCTTGCAGGCAGCGGAGTAAACCAAATACTTGGCAGCTTCCATGCGGGTGTGCATATCGGCAATCTGGAACTGGGTGTTCTGGAACTGGGAGATGCGGCGGCCGAACTGTACACGCTCGTGGGTGTACTTGATGACCTCTTCCACAGCGCCTTCGCCAAGGCCCAGTGCCTGAGCGGCGATACCGATACGGCCGCCATCGAGGGTAGCCATAGCGATATTGAAGCCCTTACCCTTCTTGCCCAGCAGACGGTCGGCAGGGATGCGGCAGTCTTCCATGATCAGCTCGCAGGTGGAGGAGCCGCGGATACCCATCTTCTTTTCGTGCTTACCAACGCTGAAGCCGGGATCGGTACGCTCTACAATGAAAGCGGAGATCTCCTTGCGGGTCTTCTTGGGGTTCTTCTTATCGGGGATGATGCCGGTAACGGCAATGATGATGAACACATTGGCAAAGCCGGCATTGGTGATGAAGATCTTGGAGCCATTGAGGACCCAGTGGTCGCCATCCAGCACGGCAAAGGTCTGCTGACCCTGTGCGTCGGTGCCGGCGCCCGGCTCAGTCAGACCGAAAGCACCAATCCACTCGCCGCTGCACAGCTTGGGCAGGTAATATTTCTTCTGCTCCTCGGTGCCGTTCTCATAGATAGGAGCGCAGCATAGGGAGGTATGGGCGGAAAGAATAACGCCGGTGGTGCCGCAGACCTTGGAGAGCTCTTCGACAGCCATGACATAGGAGAGGACATCGCCGCCGGCGCCGCCGTACTCTTTGGGGAAGTAGATACCCATCATACCGAGCTTAGCCATCTTTTTGACGGTTTCTTCGGGGAAGCGCTCTTCCTCATCTACCTCGGCAGCCAGGGGCTTTACTTCATTCTCGGCAAACTCACGGTACATCTTCTGCACCATGGCCTGCTCTCTGGTGAGTTTGAAATCCATAACAGATCCTCCTTATCGCTTACTTTCTGTAATCGTAGAAACCAACGCCGGTCTTTCTGCCCAGCTTGCCGCCGCGAACCATCTTGCGCAGCAGGGGGTGAGGACGATACTTATCGTCGCCGGTCTCGGCCTGCAGAACTTCCATAATGGCGAGGCATACATCCAGACCGATCAGATCGCCCAAAGCGAGAGGACCCATGGGGTGGTTGGCGCCCAGCATCATGGCATTATCAATGCCCTCAACGGAGGCAACGCCTTCGGCATAGATGCCGACAGCTTCGTTAATCATGGGGATGAGGATGCGGTTAACAACGAAACCGGCAGCTTCTTCGACCTGTACGGGGGTTTTGCCGATGTCTTCCGCGATCTTCTTGATGGTTTCTACCATCTCAGCGGGGGTATTCAGGCCGGCGATGACTTCGACAAGCTTCATAACAGGAGCGGGATTGAAGAAATGCATGCCGATGATGGGACGATCGAGCTTAGCGCCGATTTCGGTGATGGAGAGGGAGGAAGTATTGGTGGCGAACATGCACTCGGGTTTGCAGATCTGGGAGAGCTCCTGGAAAGTCTGCTTCTTGACCTCCATATTCTCAATGGCAGCCTCGATGACGAGGTCACAATCCTTGCAGATCTCCTTGGTGCCGGTGGTGATCTTGGCAAGGATGGCATCGGCAGCAGCCTGCTCCATCTTGCCCTTGGCCACGCGGCCGTTCAGGCCCTTGGCGATCTTGTTTTTGCCGTTAGCGGCAAACTCTTCGTTGATATCGCACAGGAGAACCTCGTAGCCATTGGACTGAGCAAAGGCCTGAGCGATGCCGGAACCCATAGTACCAGCGCCAATAATACCAACTTTCATTTTCAGTTACCTCCGTAAGTATAGTTTTTGGGGCTTTAATTATTTATTGAGGAATGCGTCGACCTTGCGCTTTTCCAAGAAAGCGTTCATGCCTTCTTTCTGGTCGCAGGTCTCAAAGCAGCTGCCAAACAGCTTTTCTTCGATGACGATGGCCTGGTCCATATCGACCTGTATGCCTTCATTGATAGCGCGCTTGCAGTTGCGCACAGCAATGGGAGCATTGCGGGCGATGGTGGAGGCCAGCTTTTTGGCGGCGGGCATCAGTTCTTCGGCAGGGTAAACATTGTTCACCAGACCGATGCGATAGGCTTCTTCCGCTTTAATATTGCGGGCGCCGTAGATCATCTCTTTGGCCTTGCCGGTGCCGACGATGCGGGCCAGACGCTGGGTGCCGCCGAAGCCGGGGGTGATACCCAGGCCGACCTCGGGCTGACCGAACACGGCGTTTTCGCTGCAGATGCGGATATCGCAGCTCATGCTGATCTCACAGCCGCCGCCCAGCGCAAAGCCATTGACGGCCGCAATAACGGGGATGGGGAAGGTCTCCAGCTTGCGGAACACATCGTTGCCCTTTTTGCCAAAGGCTTCGCCCTCGGCCTTGGTCAGGGTGCTCATCTCGCCGATATCGGCGCCGGCCACAAAGCTCTTTTCACCCGCTCCGGTGAGGATGAGGCAACGGATGGCTTCCTGATCGACCGCGTCGAGGGTCTTATCCAGCTCATCCAGCACGGCGCTGTTCAGCGCATTGAGGGCCTTGGGACGGTTGATGGTGATAATACCGATCTGGCCTTCCACTTCATAGGTGATAAACTCCATGGAATGTCACTCTCCTTGACTTATTTTGCGGAGCACCGGAGAGCCGTGGCTCTCCGGTGCACTATTAATTTGTGAAAAAGATTAGTCGCGCTTAACAACGGTGGCGCAGCCCATGCCGCCACCGATGCACAGGGTGGCGAGACCGGTCTTGGCGTCACGGCGCTGCATCTCGTGCAGCAGGGTGACCAGAATACGGCAGCCGGAAGCGCCTACGGGGTGACCCAGAGCGATAGCGCCGCCATTGACATTCAGCTTGGCGGGATCGAATTCCAGATCATGGCCGACAGCCAAGGACTGCGCGGCAAAGGCCTCGTTGGCCTCGATGAGGTCCATATCAGCAACCTTCATATCCAGCTTCTTCATCAGCTTATTGACAGCGGCAACGGGGCCTACGCCCATGATGGAGGGATCTACGCCGCCCAGAGCGCCGCCAACCCAGGTAGCCATCGGCTTAACGCCCAGCTCCTTGGCCTTCTCTTCGCTCATTACTACGATGGCGGCAGCGCCGTCATTGATACCGGAAGCGTTGCCGGCGGTGACGATGCCGTCCTTCTTGAAGGCGGGCTTCAGGCGGGCCAGGGTCTCCACAGTGGTGCCGGGACGGGGACCCTCATCGGTATCAACGATCACAGAGCCCTTCTTGCCCTTGACCTCTACGGGAACGATCTCGTCCTTGAACTTGCCCTCGGCCATGGCCTTTTCGCACTTCTGCTGGCTGCAGGCGGCAAATTCGTCCAGCATATCGCGGGTCAAGCCCCACTGCTCGGCAACATTTTCGGCAGTGATGCCCATGTGATAGTTATTGAAAGCATCCCACAGGGCGTCATTTACCATGGTATCTACCAGGGTAGCATTGCCCATGCGGTAGCCGTAACGGCCCTTCATCATGGCGTAGGGAGCGAGGGACATGCTCTCCATACCGCCGGCTACTACGATATCGGCATCGCCGGCTTCGATCATCTGAGCGGCCATATTGACACAGTTCAGACCGGAACCGCAGACGACATTGACGGTAACGGCGGGGGTGGTCACAGGCAGGCCAGCCTTCAAGGAAGCCTGACGGGCGACATTCTGGCCCAGACCAGCCTGGATAACGCAGCCCATGTAAACATGATCGACCTGCTCGGCGGGAATGCCGGCGCGGTTCAGGGCCTCCTTGATAACAACAGAGCCGAGTTCAGCGGCGGGAACGGTGCTGAGAGCACCGCCCATGGTGCCGATGGCGGTACGGCAGGCGCCTGCCAAAACGATTTTCTTCATAAGTGTGTGCCTCCTTGATAAAATAAAATGAAATTGAAAACAAAATTATTTTCACGGCCGAAAAGCAGCCGGATGAAACGGGGGAAGATCAGCTTCCTAGTTTTTCCTTTAAGCGAGCGGCTACGCAGGGATTGACGAACTTGGAGATATCGGTGTTATCGTAGTGGGCTACCTCTTTTACAATAGTGCTGCTGAGGTAGGCATAACGCAGGCTGGTGGTAAAGAACATGGTATCGATGGTGGGATCGAGGATGCGGTTGGTCTGCGCCATCTGCATCTCATGCTCAAAATCGGTGACAGCGCGCAGCCCGCGGATGATGATCTGTGCCTGATTGGCCCGGGCAAAGTCGACAGTGCGGCCATCAAAGGTTTTGACTGAAACATTTTTGAGTTCTTTGACGCTCTCTTGGAGCATTTCTACCCGTTCTTCCACAGTGAAAAGCGGGTTCTTATCGCGGTTGATGAGCACGCCGATAACCAACTCATCTACTACGCGGGAGGCCCGGCGGATAATATCCATGTGGCCCAGTGTAACGGGATCAAAACTTCCGGGATAAACAGCCCTTGTCATATGGTGTCCTTTCGCCGTAAAACGGCTTTCACTTAATATTTATCCACATCAAAAGCAACTTCAGTATAACTGCAAAAAGGGGTGGTGTCAAACAATTGCTAAAAAATTAACAAATAAAAAATTGGAGAAAAGTGTAAATTAGGAACCCCGAAAATTTGAACAAAAAAAGACGAGTTGGAATTTAACTACAAATGAGCCCTAAAATATTGAATAAATGTATTATCTATTTGTTATATAGCACCAATCGCTAAAAACAAGTGCAAAAATTCCGCCTATTTTATGGTGGCAAAATCCACAAAAAGCAAGATTAAACTTTGGCGGGGGAAATCCGCAAAACGAACGGTGTTTATTGTCTTTCCATAATACAGACGCTATAAAAGAGCTAAATTTAATAGGATATTAGGCATATCGAAAGCAAAAACTTGTTTCTTCTCCATAAAGCGTGGGAGGGGATTTGCCAGCCGCGGATGCTTGTGGTACAATGACAATAGAAACAGAATGGAACAGCGGGGAGGGAAAGGGTATGATCCTTTCGACACTGTGTTACATCGAAAAAGACGGCTGCTGGCTGATGCTGCACCGGGTAAAAAAGAAGAACGATGTGAACCATGATAAGTGGATTGGTGTAGGCGGCAAGTTTGAGGAGGGGGAGAGCCCTGAGGACTGCCTGCTGCGGGAGGTGAGGGAGGAAACCGGCCTGACCCTGACCGAATATCGATTCCGTGGTTTGGTGACCTTTGTATCCAATGAAGCGCCCACCGAGTATATGCATCTTTTTACCGCAGGCGGTTATACCGGTACGCTGCGGGACTGCGATGAGGGTACTCTGGAGTGGGTGCCCATCGGGCAGGTGGAAAACCTGCCGTTGTGGCAGGGAGATAAGATCTTTCTGGAACTGCTGCGGCGAGAGAAAGCATTCTTTTCTCTTAAGCTGCGGTACGCCGGAGATACGCTGGTGGAAGCGGTGCGGGATGGCAAGCCCCTGCTGCTGGAGGAGGACAGATGAAGCTATTGGTAAGTGCCTGCCTGCTGGGGGTGCTCTGCCGCTATGATGGCAAGGCGAAAACACATGAGGGCGTGTGCTCCCTGCTGGAAAAGCATACGATGATCCCTTTTTGCCCGGAGATCTATGGTGGGCTGCCCACACCCCGGTCGGCATCTGAACGGCTGGGAGAGCGAGTGGTGGCCAAAACGGGCGGAGAGGTTACAGAGCAGTTCCGCCGTGGGGCGGAAGAAGCGCTGCGCCTGTGCCGGATGTACGGCTGTGAGGCGGCCCTGCTGAAGGAGCGCAGTCCCAGCTGCGGGCACGGTGTTATTCATAACGGTCTGTTCAATGGCGGACTGGTAGAGGGGGACGGTGTAACAGCTGAGCTACTGCTGCAAAACGGCATTGCTGTTTATGGAGAAAGCGAGTGGGAAATGCTGCTGTGATTTTTGAGAGCAATAAAGCCGGGCTTGTCGAAAAGGACAGGCTCGGCTTTTCTATATAGTTTATATTCCAAGGAGGCTGTGAATGGCATGTGCGACGCCGTCTTCTTCGTTGGAAAGGGTGATCCAATCGGCAGCTGCTTGAACTTCCGGGATGGCATTGCTCATGGCGACCCCGATACCGGCGGTTTGCAGCATGCCAATGTCATTATCGGCATCCCCCAGGGCCATGACCTGTGCCGTGGGAATGTTCAGCATCTGGCAAAGAGCGGCCAAAGCGGCGCCTTTGCTGCCTTCCCGATCGGTCAGCTCCAGATTGCACTCCATGGTGCTGACGGCGCGTACCCGGTCGCCATAGCGCTGTGCCAGCCAGGCCTTGATCTCGGCCTTTTGTTCCGGAGTCAGGTAGGGCATATTGATTTTCTCCAGGTGGGTGCCGGGCTGGCGGGCGCGTTCCATCAAATCATCGACAATGCTTTCTTCACTGGAAAAGAGCGTTTTGAGATGAAAT